>JADMIO011189637.1_pt1 | contig 34228 bp, 31 predicted proteins | sample 8958161 | NCBI WGS metagenome assembly JADMIO01 (sample SAMN16585339, study PRJNA669376) | soil metagenome | isolation source: Crop rotation soil | place: USA: Cullars Rotation, Alabama | collected 2011 | reverse complement strand
CGCGACAACTTGTCCACGTGGAATTCTAAGCTTAGGATCCCAATGTGCTGGAAAGCAGCGAGACCTGCGCGCGCGGGCCGTCCCACTCGGCGGTCATCGTCGCCGGCAGGTGCGGACGCATCGCCTCGAGGAGCCGGTCGGCGAGCCCCGGGTCGCGGATCAGGGCGAGGTCGTTGTTGCGGACCCGCTCGTCGACGACCCGGCCGGCCGCCGCGTTGACCGTCGCGGGGAGCCACTCGGCGCCGTCGACCCTCGCGAGCACCGCGGCGCACTCCTCGGCGGTCCACAGGCCGGGGACCCGCGCGAGCAGCGGGACCGCGAAGTCGAAGTGGCCGACGTACATGCGTTTGATACGAGCCGCGGTGGCCCGAAGCTCCCGGGCCACCTCACCGGAGCGTCGCCGCGACCGCGGCCTGGCGGGCGACTCCTCGACGGATCGCCGCGGCGGCTCGTGAGGTCCCCGCGATCGGAGCTGTCTCGCCATCGCGCCGAGGCCGCGCAGCACCGGGCTCGCGGTCGCGATCGATCGACGTGAGGATGTCTCCCGCCCTCTCCCACTCTGGACCATGCGCGTGTCGTCCCACAGTCAAGATTGAATGCAGAAGAGAGCGGTTCGCCGTGATCATCGACGGCGGAGCCCGGCTGGCCCGGCAACAGGCGCCCGGCGGACCAGCAGGTTGGTCGTGTGGGCACGGCGATCGCATTTGTCTTGTTCAAGGAGGACGGCCATGTCTGCAGATGAATCCAAACAGAATCCCCCCGAGACGCCACCCATCACCGAGGTCCACCTGGAGTCGCTGTATCTCGAAGGTGGGATGGGCATCGACGCCGAGGGCATCCACGCGCACTCGATCTCGCTGCGGCTCTCCGGCCGACCGGACCACGAGACCGAGATGTCGGGCGAGCTCATCCTCGACCCGAACGTGTGCCAGCTCGACGATTTCGGAGACACCGAGATCTGCACCAAGATCGCGATCCGTCGCCTCGAGGTGAAGGTCGTGCTCCAGCACCGCGAGGATCCCAGCCCGTTGAGGCGCCGGTACTTCGAGGTGACAGGACCGGATCTGCCGGAGGGGCTGGCCTTCATCGTCTCGGCCAGGCTCGAGCGGTGTTATCTCAAGCTGGATAACCAGCTCGTGCCGCTGTTCTCCGCCATCGCCGCCTGACCGCCCCGATCGGCGGACGTAACCATCTCACGCACGCCGGTGCCTGCGAGCACACGTCGATGGCGGCGAGTCACGAATCACATCTCCGATCCGATACAGATACTCCTCCACGATCCTGTCATTCGCGCAATAGCCACACGAGATCGGTGACGATTACTTGGCAGTCCGGACAGCACAGGTTGATCACCATTGGCCATGCTCTGGCGGCAACTCTACGATCTCGCCGGTCGAACACTACTTCGAGCTCGCTGGTGACTGAACCTGGCTGGCGATCGCGCCGGTCTCACGGCGTGCTGGCTGATCGTCTGCCGGGGAGGGGTCAGTCGCAGCGAACGCGCGCGGAGCCGGGGGGCGCGACCATCGTCTCGGTGGCGAGCGAGGCGGTGTTGCCGGTGCCGAGCTTGCCGTCGGGGTTCGAGCCGATGCACCAGATCGAGCCGTCGTTGTAGATCGCGCACAGCGCGTCGGAGTAGAAGGTCGAGGCGAGGTACAGCACCTTGCCGGGCTCGAACCGCGGCCCGTTCGAGCAGCCGACCGTGCCGGCGCTGTCGAGCCAGCACATCGTGTTCCCGGGACCGCCGGCGCCCATCGCCGAGCCGCTGACGACCGTGCCGTTGGTCGGGCCGAACGGGTCACCGTTGCAGATCAGGCCGTTCGCGCGGACCTGGCACGCGGTGCGGCTCTCGCCGGGGCGGAGCACCGCGGTGTCGCTCAGCCGCGCGCTGCCGCTGGTGTCGACCCACAGGCTGCTCTGGTTCGGCGGGCCGACCATGACCGGCGGATTGCCGAAGTTCGGGCTGCCGAGCCCGCCGCAGATCACCTGACCGGTCATCGTGATCCCGCAGATCTGATCCCAGGTGCCCGAGGCGATCGCGAGCAGATCGTTGCGCGCGGTCCAGCGCCCGAACGTGGTCGTGATCGTGTTGCCGAACGCGTTGGTGTTGGTGCCCATGCACTGCACGGTGTGGTCGCTCTTCGTGACGCACATGCCGTCGTCGCTGAAGAACAGCATGATCTGCTCGACGCCGGTCTGGCCGATGTTGGTCGGCGTCATCCCGTAGTCGACGCCGCCGATCACGCCCGAGCACTTCACGTTGTCATCGGCGGCGAGGTAGCAGAACCCGGTGTTCGCCATGCCCGCGGCGACGCGACCCTTGCACGTGCCGCCCTGGGTCCGGAAGTCGCGCTGCGTGCCCTGGTACATCGCGTTGCCGACGGTGGGCGCCACCGCGGTGAGCGGTACGCGGGGAACGATGGGCGCGTCGGGATCGCCGCCACCGGGAGCGTCGACGGTGGTGCTGGCCACTTCACCGCACCCGGAGCTCACCACCAACGCGATCGCGACTTGTCTCCACATGCTGCGAGTATATCGAGGAGCGCTCCCGAGGGCGGGTCAGCCTCGGAGATCCTCGCGTGGTAGCTGCTCCCACACCTCGGCCTTCACGTCACCTGTGTGCAGGCCGCCGATCAGGTGTCGTCGTCGGCCGGGCTCTCGGGCGGCGTGAACGCGGTGCGCGACAGCTCGGCCATCGCGGTGGCGAGGCTCGCGACCTCGACCGACGGCGGCGCGTTGCGCTTCAGCATGAACGTGCAGGTCGCGCACGACGTGACGACCATGCCGCCGCCGGTCGCCTGGACCTCGGCGAGCCGGCGCTTCGCCATCTGATCGGCGACCAGCGGCATCGTCTTGGGCAGCAGGCCCCCGCCGCCGCAGCACTCGGTGTCGGCCTTGTTCCAGCCGAACTCGCGGACCTCGGCGAGCTGGCCGAGCGCCTTGCGCGGCTGCTCGATCACCCCGTTGTAGCGCGCGTGATAGCAAGGATCATGGTAGTAGACCGAGCGCCGGGTCTCGGGGCGCGCGAGCCTGGCGGCGGCGGGCGCGAGCAGATCCGCGAGCGACACGATCTCGGTGCGCAGGTTCACGCCCTCGGCGGGATACTGCGCGCGGAGCGCGTACAGGCACGCCGAGCAGTTGATCGCGACGGTGCGGAAGCCGCGCAGCGAGGACGCGACCCGGCCGGCGTGCCAGCGAAACAGATCGCGGTGGCCGGCGGCGAGCAGCGGATAGCCGGCGCACGCCTGCGGCGCGTCGACGAGCTTCACCTGCGCGAGGCCGACGCGCTCGAACAGCGCGAGCGCGGCCGAGATGTCACCGGCGCCCTTGTCGATCGCGTCGCAGCCCGGCCAGTAGCCGATCTCGCCGCCGGCGGCGAGGTGCTGCGCGTCGAACATCGACGCGAGCTGCGCGGTCAGCCGCTGCTCGCGGGCGCGGAAGCGCTCGCTGTAGCCGGTGAGCGCCGGGTGGGGCAGGCCGCGGCCGACCGCCGTGGCGCGGCCGGTGAGCAGCACGAGGCCGGGCTCGTTGCCGTGATCGCAGTACATCGTGCAGTGCCGGCAGCCGGTGCACGCCCACAGCGGATCGGTCGACTCCGTGGCCCACGCGCTGTGGCCGAGCCGGAGCTGGTTCAGGCGATCCATCTTCGCCTGCGGGATATAGGTCTCGCGCCCACTGGCGGTCGAGACCGGGCACGCGTGACGGCACATCTTCGGGCAGAAGGTGCAGTAGTCGAGCTGCTTCGCGACCGAGCCGGCGGAGAACGGCTCGCGCGTGTCACGCGGATTCGGCACCGGCGCGACTATAGAGCTAATTCAGGCTGTCGACACGCTCGCGGAGCTGCGCGAGATCGCGCGCGATCCGAGAATTTGTTGGCTCGAGCACGGCCATCCGCTCGAGGACGTCGAGCGAGCGCGGCAGGTCGCCGTTGCGGCCGTAGATGCCGGCGAGGTTGACGAGCATGCGCGAGACGATCTGGCGCTTGGACGCCGCGGCGATCACGCTCGGCTCGAGCACGGCCTTGGGCGACGTGGTCCGGCGCAGCAGCGCCTCGAGATCGCCCGGGGTGAGCGCGCGGCCGGCGGCGAACGCGTCGAGGAACAGCCAGGCGTCCTCGATCGCGACGCGGACCAGGAAGTGGCCCGGGAAGTTCACGCCCTGGGCGAGCACGCCGACCCGGCGCGCGACCTCGAGGTAGAGCACCGAGAGCGAGATCGGGATCCCGGTCCGGCGCTCGAGCACGTCGGCGAGGAAGCTGTTGCGCGGATCGTAGTAGTCGCCGGTGTTGCCGTGGAAGCCGAGCCGGTCGAACAGGCACTCGCTGATCGCGCGGGCGCGGCCGATGCCGCCGGGCGCGCGGGCGACCTCGGGCGCGGCGTAGCTCGCGATCGCGTCGAGCTGATCGCGATAGAGCTCGATGTCGCGTTCCGGATAGTCCCACGCACCGATCAACAGGGCCGCGTGGTCGAGCGCGAAGTCGTCGCGTCCGACGATCTCCGAGAATCGGATCAGCCCGGGGCTGGGATCCATCGACGTCGATGGTAGCACTCGCGGGTTGTATGCGATGCTGATCGCTCCAATGGCCGAGGAGCCACGTCCCGGGTTGATCGTCGGCGGGCGCTACGAGCTCATCGAGGTAGCCGGCCGCGGCGGCATGGCCGACGTGTGGCGGGGCCGGGTCCGCGGCGACTCGGGGTTCGTGCGCGACGTCGCGGTGAAGCAGATGCACCAGAACCTGGCGGTGCAGCCGACGTATGTCGCGATGTTCGTCGAGGAGGCGCGGATCGGATCGTCGCTGCAGTCCCCGAACGTTTCGGAGATCCACGACTTCGTTCACGACGACGGCAACTACTACATGATCCTCGAGTGGATCGACGGCATCGACCTCGGCAGCTGGGTGCGCTGGCACACCGCGCGCGAGGAGCAGACCCGGTGGGAGCTGATCGCCGCGGTCGGCGTCGGGATCCTGCGCGGGCTCGCCGCCGCGCACGAGCGGCTGTCGCCCGACGGCCGGCCGCTGCCGGTGGTCCACCGCGACGTGTCCCCGCACAACGTGCTGCTGACCACCCGCGGGATGGTCAAGCTGATCGACTTCGGGCTCGCGCTCGCGCCCGACCGGCGTCAGGAGACGACCGAGCCGGGGATCGTGAAGGGCAAGATGTCGTACCTCGCGCCGGAGATCGTCGGCGGCGGGCGGCCGGTGCCGGCGTCGGATCAGTTCGCGTGCGGCTCGGTGCTGTGGGAGGCCCTGGTCGGGCGCAAGCTGTTCGACGGCGCCACCGATTACGAGACCTATACCCGGCTGCGCGACTGCATGGTCCAGCCGCTGCGCCCGCTGCGCCCCGACGTGCCGCAGCCGTTCGCGCAGATCATCCACCGCGCGCTGTCGCCGAGCGTCGACACCCGGTTCCCGTCGACCCGCGAGATGGCGCGCCAGATCGGGACCGCGCTCAAGAAGGTCCAGCTGCGCAAGGATCTCCACACCGTGCTGGCGCGCAGCGTCGGCGAGGCGCGCACCGCGCTCGGCCTCGGGCCGCGCACCGACGATCCGTCGGGCGCGATCCCGGTCGCCGAGATCGTGTCCGAGGAGACGCCGCGGATCGAGATGCCGCTGGCCGGCCAGACCGTCCAGCTGCCGTCGGCCGAGGAGCCGAGCTGGCTCGACCAGACCGCCAACGCGGTGCGCGGGCTGCGCCACTACCTGCCGTTCTTCGGCAAGAAGCGGAGCTGACGTGCGGGCCGCGTGGCTCGCAACCGCGCTCGCGCTGGCCGCCTGCGGCGACGACGGGCTGACCGCGCCGCCGGCCGAGGTGACCGCGGGGCCGGTCACGATCGCGACCGGCGATCTGACGATCTCGGTCGGCGGGCTCTCGCTCGCGCACTTCCTCGCGATCGGCCAGGCTCGCGACGTCGATCCCGCGCACTACTACGATCCGCGCGGCGACGCGCAGGCCCCGCTGGTCGCGATCGACCGCGCGCGATCGCTCGACGGCGACGGCGACTGGCTGGTGCTCGACGGCGGCACCCGGCTGCGGCTCACCGCGTGCGCGATCGCCGACTGCGCGGTGCTCGAGCTCGACGCGAGCGCGCATCGCGACGCGGTCCAGCTCCAGCTCGCGCTGCCGCAGGTGCCGGGCGAGCCCGTGTACGGCACCGGCGACGCCGCGGCGCGCCCCGACGTCGCGGGCAGCGTGCGCGAGCTCCAGCTCCGCGTCGACATGCAGTCGGAGTCCTCGCTCAACGAGACCCACGTCCCGGTGCCGCTGCTGATGTGGCCGCGGCGCGGCGTCGGGCTGTTCGTCGCCGACGATCGGCCGGGCGCGCTCGACGCGGGCGCGACCGCGGCCGACCGCGCGACCGCGACGTTCACGCTGCCGGCCCGCGGGGTGTTCCGGGTCCACATCTACACCGCCGATCAACCGCTCGAGCTGGTGCGCCGCTACGTCGCGCTGACCGCGCGCCCGGCGGTGCCGCCGCGGTGGGCGTTCGCGCCGCAGCAGTGGCGCAACGTGTGGAATTCGTCCGCCGAGGTCCGCGCCGACGCCACCGAGATGCGCGCGCGCAAGATCCCCGGCTCGGTGATGTGGATCGATAACCCGTGGCAGACCGCCTACAACACCTTCGTCGTCGACGAGGCCCGGCTCGCCGCGCCGCAGCAGCTGATCTCCGACCTGCGCGCCCAGGGCTACCAGGTGGTGTTCTGGTCCACGCCCTACGTCGGCACGACCAGCGCCACTGCGGCCGATCACGCCGACGGCGCGGGCCGGCAGTTCTTCGTCACCGACGACGGCGGCCGGACGATCGACTACCCGTGGCAGAACGGCCCCGGCGCGCTGGTCGACTTCACGCGCGACGGCGCGACGGCGTGGTGGCGCGAGCGGATCCGGCGCGTCACCGCGATCGGCGCCGCCGGGTTCAAGCTCGATTTCGGCGAGGAGATCGTGCCCGACCTCGGCGGCAGCGTGTTCACGATGGTGCTCGCGGCCGGCGACAACAGCACCCACCACGCGCGCTACGCCGCCGGGTACCACGACGCCTACCTCGGCGCGCTGCCGCCCGGCGAGGGCTTCCTGATCACGCGCGCCGGCGCGTGGGGCGAGCAGGCGACCAACACCGCGATCTGGCCCGGCGACCTCGCCAGCGACTTCAGCCCGCACGGCGCGGACAACGGCAGCGGCAAGCGCAACGTCGGCGGCCTGCCGTCGGCGATCAGCCGCGGCCTGTCGCTGTCGGTCTCGGGCTACCCGTTCTACGGCTCGGACATCGGCGGGTTCCGCGGCTTCCCGACGACCGAGGCGCTGCTGCGCTGGGCCGCGTACGCCGCGTACGGGACGATCATGCAGCTCGGCGGCGGCGGCAAGAGCCACGACCCGTGGGACCCCACGCTGTTCGATCCGGGCGCCGACACGATCTACCGGACCTACGCGACCGCGCACATGCAGCTGAACCCGCTGCTCTGGACGCTCGCGCTCCAGGCCGGCCGCGACGGGACGCCGGTGACCCGGCCGGCGAAGTTCGTCCACGACTGCGCGTGCGACGACGCGATGTTCCTGCTCGGCGACGACATCCTGGTCGCGCCGGTGATCACCGCCGGTGCCGTGACCCGCGAGGTCGTGCTGCCGCCCGGCGGCTGGATCGATCGCGCGACCGGCGTCGCGGTGACCGGCGACGGCCGCACGTCGCGCACGGTGCCCGCGCCGCTCGGCACGATCCCGACGTGGTTCCGCGCCGGCTCGGTCATCCCGATGTTCGCGCGGGCGGCCGACACCTTGCTCCCCGCGACCGCCGCCGGCGTGACGTCGTACGCCGATCCGGCGTTCGGCCGCGAGCTGCGCCTGATCTACAGCCCGGGCGGCGCCGCCGCGAGCGTCACGCTCCACGACGGCGCGAAGGTGACGGTCGCGGGTCCCGCGGCGACGGTCACCGGCGGCGCCGAGTACACCGTGCTCACGCTCGACGTCGACGCCCGCGCGCCCGCCGCCGGGCCGTACGGCGCGCCGGTCTCGGTGACGCTCGACGGCGCCACGCTGCCGCAGGTCGCCGACGTCGCGACCTGCGCCGCGCCCGGCTGCTGGCAATTCGACGCGCCATCGAAGCACTTCCTGGCCCGCGTGTTCGCGCCGCAGGGCGTATCGAAGACGATCGTGGTGAACTGATGCCCATGCTCGCGTACCTCCACGCGCTCGCGAAGCGCTACCCCAACGTGCCCGCGGTGCTCGCCGAGATCGCGAACCTCGAGGCGGTGCTCACGCTGCCGATGCCGACCGTCCACGTCGTCAGCGACGTCCACGGCGAGTACGTCAAGCTCCGCCAGGTCGTCAACAACGCGTCGGGCAGCCTGCGCCCGCTGTTCGAGCGCGTGTTCGGCGATGGCAAGACCCCGGCCGAGATCGGCCAGCTACTCAACCTGATGTACTACCCGCGCGAGAGCTGGCTCGCGCTGACCGCCGGCCAGGACCGCGCGGCACGGCGGGAGCTGCTGCTCGGGTTCGTCGCGCCGGCGATCGAGGTCATGCGCGAGCTCGCGCGCGGCTACACGATCAAGCACGTCGACAAGCTCGTGCCCGATCCGTTCGACGCGATGTTCCACGAGCTGCTGTTCGCGCGCGAGCTCGACCGCCGGGCGGCGTTCGTCGAGCACCTGGTCGAGCCGTTCCTCGCCCACGACCGCGAGCTCGAGCTCGTCCGGATGATCGCGCGCGTCGTGCGCAACCTCGCCGTCGGCGAGCTCGTCGTGGCCGGCGACCTCGGCGATCGCGGCCCGCGGATCGACAAGGTGATCGATCTCCTGATCCAGCAGCCCAACGTCGCGATCACGTGGGGCAACCACGACGCGGTGTGGATGGCGGCGTGCCTCGGTCACCCCGCGGCGATCGCGACGGTGATCCGGCTGTCGCTGCGCTACCGCCGGCTGTCGCAGCTCGAGGAGGGCTACGGCATCCCGATGGCGCCGCTCGATCGGCTCGCGCGCGAGGTCTACGGCGACGATCCCGCCGAGCGGTTCCCGTGCAAGGGCGACGGGCTCCGCGATCCGCTGCTGATGGCGCGGATGCAGAAGGCCGCCGCGATCCTCCAGTTCAAGCTCGAGGGCCAGCTGTTCCGCGAGCGCGCCGACTGGGCGATGGCGGACCGCGCGCTGCTCCACCGGATCGATCCGGTGGCCGGGACGATCGATCTCGACGGCAAGCCGTACCCGCTGCTCGATACCCGGCTGCCGACGATCGACTGGAGCGATCCGTACCGGCTGACGCCCGGGGAGACGGCGTGCATCGAGCGGCTGACCCGGTCGTTCGTCGAGTCGGGGACGCTGTGGCGGCAGATGACGTTCGTCGCCTCCCGCGGCCGGATGTCGCTGCGCCGCGATCGCTGCGCGATCTTCCACGGCTGCGTCCCCATCGACGACGCCGGCGAGTGGCTCGCGATGACGGTCGACGGCCAGCCGCTCCGCGGCAAGCCCCTGTTCGACGCGATCGAGGTGGTCGTCCAGCGCGCGTTTCGCAAGCGCGAGCGGCCGGACGTCGATCTCCTGTTCTACCTGTGGGCCGGCCCGCGCTCGCCGTGCTTCGGCAAGGACAAGATGGCGACGTTCGAGACCTACTTCCTCGAGGACAAGGCCACCCACAAGGAGGCCAAGAACCCCTACTTCCAGCGCATCCACGAGGTGGAGTTCTGCGCCCGCGTGCTGCGCGAGTTCGGCGTCGACGACAAGCTCGGCTTCATCGTCAACGGCCACGTCCCGGTCAAGCTCGACGCCGGCGAGGCGCCGATCAAGCGCTCGGGCCGCGCGATCACGATCGACGGCGCGTTCGCCGCGGCCTACGGCGACAAGGGCTTCTCGCTGGTGCTCGACGCGCGCCGGATCTACCTCGCGCAGCACCACCACTTCGAGAGCGTCGACGCCGCGGTCGAGACCGGCGCCGACATCGTGCCCACCGTGTCCGATGTGCAGGTGCATGACGTGCCCCGCACCGTCGGCGACACCGAGAAGGGCGACGACCTCCGCTCCGAGATCGCCGCGCTCGAGGAGCTGGTGCGCGCGTTCGAGGCCAACCTGATCCGCGAGGTCGTGTAGCGCCGCGCGCCTGCGATGATCTCGTGAGTCATTGCGTGGTCGTCTGTGGTCGAGGATCGGCTACACCACAGACGGGCCCGCGATGTCGTCGATCGAGAGCTTCGAGGACGCGGCGACGCTGGAGACTCCGGCGCTCCGGAGCTTGCTCGCGAGCCCGCGGCCGGAGCAACGGGTGTGGGCGATCTGGGCGCTGGCGCTGCGCGAGGCCGGTGATCTTCCGGAGCTCGTACGCCACGTGGCGATCGAGCCGAATCCCGGTGTGCGGCGAACGCTCGCCGTGATCTTCGCCGGGCACGGCGAGATCGAGCGGCTGGTCGCCCTGGCACGCCACGATTCCGAGCCGGTCGTACGCGAGACCGCCACCGAGCTGGTCCTGCGGCTCGCGGCCGGCGGCGCGATCGATCCGGCGATCCTCGACGACGGCGAAGCAGGAGATCACGCAGGTGATCGAGCTGGTGCGCGATCTGCATCGCCCCCGGCGAGGAGGTGAACGATGGCTACTCAGAAACAACACGAAAGCCAGGGCGACGGTGGTCGGGGACAGCAGGGAATGGCGCAGCAGGGAATGGGACAGCAGGGAATGGGACAGCAGGGAATGGGACAGCAGAAAATGGGGCAGCAGGGGACAACACAGCAGGGCATGACGGTTCATCGGGGCCAGGACCGCCAGCTCTCGCGAGACCGGACGTCGACGAGCCCGCGGATGGCGCGCACGCGGCCGTTCTCGATGATGCGGCGGATGCTCGATAACCTCGACGAGATGGGCACGTTCGGGATGACCAGCCCGTTCTCGACGATGCGGCGGATGTTCGACGACATGGAGCGCATGCTGGACACCGACGTGTTCGGTGATCTGGACGTATCCACGCGCGCCCTCGGATGGGCGCCGCGGATCGAGATCTCGCAGCGCGAGGACAAGCTGGTGGTACGTGCGGACGTGCCGGGAGTCCCGCAGGACCAGATCCAGATCTCGACGGAAGGCGACGCGCTGGTGATCGAAGGCGAGCGCGTCCTGGCGAGGGAGCAGCAAGAGGATGTGTGGTGCTCCGAGTGCGCGCACGGATGGTTCCGCCGGGTCATCACCCTCCCCCAGGGTGCGGACCCCGAGAAGGCCCAGGCCCGCTACGAGAACGGCGTCCTCGAGGTCACGATCCCGGTGCCGGCGACGCAGACGCGCGCACGCCGGATCGAGATCCAGGGCGGCGCGGGCCAGCAGGGGCAGACGAGCTCGCAGCTCCCGGAGGGGACGGCGATGCAGCAACAGGGGGGGACGGCCATGCAATCCCAGGGCGCCCAGGGCGGGCAGGGCGGAACGAGCACGCAGCCACAGGCCCAGAAGCACTGAGCGGGGTCACGCCCGCCCGAGCCTCACCGGCGGGACATACTCGCCGACGAGCTCCCGGTGCCACCACGCGCCGGTGCGGCGCCGGGTCTCGCGATCCGTCATCCGGTAGCGGTAGAGGAGCGCGCGCACGTAGGTGGGCGGCCGATCGGGAAACGGATTGCCGTCGAGCAGGGCGAGCACGTCGGGGGATCCCTCGAGGAGACGGACCAGGAGGGATCCGAACCAGGTCGGCGGTGGCTGGAGCGCGGCGAACCACATCTGCCAGTCGAGGCGCGGCTGGTGGGGCGCGACGAAGCGCGGCGGCTTGCGGACGTCGCCGGGCTTGGATCGAAACGGGTACTCGCGCCAGGTGACCCCGTCGGTCGAGCCCTCGAGGATGATCTCGGGGCGCTCCTGGGTCATGACCGCGAACAGGCCGTAGGGGCTCACCGCGCGGAGCGGCGCGGCCGCGTCGTGCAGGCGCGCCAGCGGGCGGGGGAGCCGGGTCCGTCGTCGCCGCAGGCGCGTGACGAGCTCCGAGATCGACAGCGCCGCGAGCGGGAGCACCGCCAGGGCGACGGCGGCTCGCCGCCACCACGGGGCGCGCCGCGGCTCCGGGGGGCGCAGCCGCAACGCGCGCGCGACCGGCTCGTCGTCGAGCAGCCACAGCGAGTCGACGACGGTCAGCAGGTTGAAGAAGCCGTAGTTGCCCGTGGCCGCGATCAGCGCCTGGAACCCGGCCAGCCCCGCGAAGGCCGCGTACCGGAGCCGGCGCGGCGCGAAGGTCAGGAACGGGCCGCCGAGCTCGAGCGCCAGCGTCGTGAAGGTCGCCAGCCGGTGGAAGCGGCGCGGCAGCTGGTGCGCGTACCAGCCCAGCGGCGTCGGCAAGGGCTGGGTCGCGTGGTGGTAGCTGGTCGCCGTGCCATCGCGCCAGGTCGGATCGCCGGAGGCGAGCTTGGCGAGGCCCGACTCGAGGTGGAGGCGGAACACGAGCCCGCGCATGAGCGCGACCGCGGTCCACGGCGGAGCCTCGGGCGGAGCCCGCCGGCCGGGCGGGGCGATGATCGCGGCGGCGAGCCCGGTCTCGAGCAGCAGCGCGTCCCACTGGAACGACAGGAAGTCGCGCCCGGCGGAGACGAACGAGAGGTACAGCGTCCACAGCGCCGCCGACGTCAGCCTCGGCGCGATCCCGGCGATCAGCAGCACGGAGCACACCTGACCCGCCACGCAGGCCCGGACCAGCGTGGCGTCCGATGCGTCGAGCCAGAACACGGTCGGGACCCGGCGAGCCTGCTCGATGCGCGGGTCTCGCCCGGGCGGCGTGGTGCGCGCGAGGTGGGCGCGCACGGCCTCGAGGTACCCGGCGATGGGCTGGATGCCGCGCGATCCGTAGAGCCCGAGCACCTGCCTGCGCAGCGACGTGAACGCGATCAGGTAGACGCCGCCCAGGGCGCGCGTGAACAGCGCGCGGACCAGCGCGGTCCCGGGCGGCGAGGTCGATCGACCGAACAGCACGGCATCGACCCGACCGGCGAGCCCGCGGTGTCGCGCGACCCGCCGGTACACCCACTCGGCGACCCAGCGTGCGAGCGGTAGCCGCGCCAGGCGCGTCACGAGCCGCAGGCCGGGGGTCTGGCCCAGCGCGCGGAGCACCGCGTCGGCTCCCGCGTAGCGCTTGCCGTCCGGCGTGACGAGCTGGACCGCGCGCAACGCGTCCGACAGCGGAACTCCGAGGCGGCGGAGCAGGCCCGGCTCCTGGAGCGGGCGGTACTCGATCCGATCCCCCGTTCGCGCGTGCCAGCGGGCGATCCACCGCCGGCAGAGCTGGCAGCTCGCGTCGTAGATGACGAGCGGTTTCTCGACGGCGCTCACCCGCACCGGTGAAGCAACACCGGCGCCACGGCACCGAGCTCAGCCCATCCGGCCATCGTCGTCGTCGTCCTCGAACAGCGGCTCGAGCAGGACGCGGACCGCGGCCACCCGCGGCGACGCCGGCGGGGCGCCGGCCGGGCGAGCCTCACCCTCGTCCATCTCGGACTCGAGCTCCACGAGCGCCTCGGCGACCTCGTCGGCGCTCGCACCCGTCCCGATGATGCGCTCGATGACGAGCGGATCGATCTCGCCCACGAGCTCGGTGATGTCTTCGGCGCGAACGGTAGGTGGGGACATCGGATGACCTCGGGACAATGCAAGGTACGAGCACACCGAAGATCGCCAGTCCCGATCAGGCAGACGCCTGGATCAGGCCATATCCCGCGTCGATCCAGCCGTCGACGCCACCCGCCAGCGCCTTCACGTTCGAGAATCCCTTCGCGAGATATTCTTCCGCCCGCCGGGCGGATGATGCCTCGCGTGGTCAAGCACAGTAGAAGATGATCTCCTGATCTCTCGGGAGATCCCCCTCGATCCGCTGCAGCTCCCGGAGGCTCAGCGCCCCCTCGAGATGGTTGGCTTGAAACTTTTCATCGCTGTCGTAGGCACACACGAGTAAGCCCTTGCCACTGGTCACGTCGGTATAGGCCTGTGCGGGGTCGATGCGCTCGATGTCATCCATGGCATCTGGCAGCGCTGCAACGGTGGTGCCGCGCGGCGACACGATCGATGTACCAGCGAGCGCTCCCTGCCGTCATGCGCGCTCGCCACACCGCGGGCCGGCGCGCGTGACGGGACCGCACGCGAGGCGCGATGAGTCAATTACGCATCAAGGCTAGAAGTCGTCGGGGATCGAGCCCTCGCGGTCCTTGTCGTCGGCGTCGTCCTTGGGCGACGGCCGGATGTAGATGTCGTCGATCCGCCACTCGTCATCCTCCTTGCGCAGGACGATCTTGTAGCGGAGGCCGTTCTCGTCCCACCGCAGCTCGGCGCGGTCGGTGCCGAACTCGTCGATCTTGTCGTTGATCCGCTTGCCGATGCCGGCGACGAAGCCCTCGACCTGCCGGGTGAGGCCGTCGCGGCGGCGCTGGGTGAGCACGCCGAGGACGCTGCTGACGTCGCGGGCGGCGATCGCGTCGGCGAACAGCCGGATCGCGTCGCGCGGCCGCTTGGCGCGCGAGCGGCTGACCAGCTCGGACTCGAGCCGCCACGCCTTGCCCTCGCGCTCGAGCTGGACGAGCTTGCCGTCGGAGAAGCTGATCAGCGCGCGCTCGCCGACGTCGGGGTTACCCTTGAGGCTCTCCTCGAGCACCTTGGCCTGCCACGCGCGCTCCTTCTCGCTCGTCTTCCAGGCGACCGCCCACTCGTCGAAGCTGACCTTCTTGCGGGTCGCGGACGACAGCAGGCCGTAGGCGTCGCGCGGGTCGTTGCTCTTCAGCGCGGCGACGTACGCCCGGACGCCATTCGATGCGGGCGTCGACGGACCGATCGGTCCGCCACACGCGGCGGCGAGCAAGCTGGCGCAGACAACCAGACGGAGCGTGAGCATCCGGTGGAGCCTAGCACCCCCGAAAAAGACAAAGCCACCGAGGCAACATGCCCCGGTGGCCCCCCCTTGCTGCGTGGCCGTCCGTCAAGATCCGGCAGCGAGGAGTATGTCTCGCGAGTATTGCGAGGCAGATGCCAGCGGGTGCGCTCGACGCAAGTGGGCACATCGTGGTCGCGCGGGTCATGGCATGTGAACGACGGTTGACTCGGCGTGGTGTGAATGGCGAGCCGAAGTCCTCGACACCGTTGTGCTCTCACGTGAACAACGGTGAGCGTTCTCCGTCGAAGCGCCCCCGCCCCCCCGCACCGGGGTTGATTTCGAAGCCCCACACCGGGATTGATTTTCGGGCGGGTCCTGGACCGCGTGACGGCCGCGCAACGGACGGCCGCGTGCCGGACAGCGCACCGGATACCTGCGCCCCCCGCACCGGGGTTGATTTCCGGTGGCCCGCACCCGCGCCCCCCGCACCGGGGTTGATTCCGGTGGCCCGCACCCGGCGGCCGGCGGCCGGCGGCCCGGGCGGCCCGCACCGGGCGGCCCGCACCGGGGTTGATTTCCGGCGGTCACGTACCGGGGTTGATGCCGATCCGCAGCGCGCCTGAACACGCGGCCACTGGCTGCTCGGCCAGCCACTCGCCAGCGTAGATCGTCAGCGTTGCCGGCTCGCCGATCGCGGCCAGCTCGAAGCGCCCGGACGGATCGGTGAGCGCGGCCTCGACCCGGCCGGCGGCGGTCGACAGCACCACGGTCGCGCCCGCGATCGGGCGGCGGCGGGCGAGGTCGTGGACCGAGCCGGCGAGGTGCGCCGGACAGGGGCCGCGCAGCCGCGTCGCGACCGGAGCCACGGGGTCGGTCGCCGGGGTGCTCGTCCAGCACGCCGCGAGCGCGATGCAGGCCAGCGCCGGCGCCCGGGTCACCCGCGCGGTCCGTTGGTGAGCTGGAGCTCGGAGTGGCGCGCCTCGGGGAGCTTGTCGGGATAATCGACCGTGTAGTGCAGGCCGCGCGACTCCTTGCGCCGGCGCGCGCTCTCGATCACCAGGTGCGCGACCAGCGCGAGGTTGCGCAGCTCGACCAGATCGCTGGTGACCTTGAAGTCGAGGTAGTACTCGCGGATCTCGTCGCGCAGGATCTCGATCCGGCGGAGGGCGCGCTCGATGCGCTTGTCGGAGCGCACGATGCCGACGTACGACCACATGAACCGGCGGATCTCGTCCCAGTTCAGCGTCACGACGATCGCGTCGTTCGAGTCGGTGGCGTCGCCGGACGACCACGGCGCGACCTGCGCCGGCCGGATCCGCGGCGCGTCGCGGACCGCCTCGGCGGCGCGCTTGGAGTACACCATGCCCTCGAGCAGCGAGTTCGACGCCAGCCGGTTGGCGCCGTGGAGGCCGGTGAACGCGCACTCGCCGATCGCGTACAGGCCGGAGATCGTCGTCGCGCCGTGGTGGTCGGTCTTGACGCCGCCGCACATGTAGTGCGCCGCCGGCACCACCGGGATCGGCTGCTTCGTGATGTCGATGCCGAGCGACAGGCAGCGCTCGTGGATGTTCGGGAACCGGCCGCGCACGAACGCGGCGTCGAGGTGGGTCATGTCGAGGAACACCGAGTCGGCGCCCGACTTCTTGATCTCGTTGTCGATGGCGCGCGCGACGATGTCGCGGGACGCGAGCGACTTCATGGGGTGGTAGTGCTCCATGAACGTCTCGCCGGTCGCGAGCCGCAGCACGCCGCCCTCGCCGCGCATCGCCTCGGACAGCAGGAAGTTGCGCGCGTGCGGGTGGTAGAGGACGGTGGGGTGGAACTGGACGAACTCGAGATCACCCACCGCCGCGCCGATCCGGTACGCCATCGCGATGCCGTCGCCGGTGGCGACGTCGGGGTTCGAGGTGTAGACGTAGACCTTGCCGGTGCCGCCGCTCGCCAGCACGGTGGCGCGCGCGCAGATCGTCTTGACCTGGCCGCTCGCGCGATCGAGCACGTACGCGCCGAAGCAGGCCGGATCGCCGCCGTACTTGGCCATCGACAGCAGGTCGATCGCGATGTGGTCGTGGAGCACGGTGATGTTCGCGTGCTTCGCGACCGCCGCGATCAGGCCGCGCTGGATCTCGCGCCCGGTGACGTCCTCCCAGTGGACGACGCGGTGCCGGGTGTGCGCGCCCTCGCGGCCGAGGTCGAGCTCGCCCTGGCTGTCGCGCGCGAGCCGGACGCCGAGGTCGAGCAGGCGCTGGACCTGCGCCGGACCGTCCTGCACGCAGAGCTCGACGACGTCGCGATCGCACAGCCCGTCGCCGGCGACCAGCGTGTCGTCGATGTGGCGCTCGAAGCTGTCGTCCTTCGCGAGCACCGCGGCGACGCCGCCCTGGGCCCAGTTGGTGTTGGTGTCCGACGGCTGCTTCTTGGTGATCACGACCACGCGGCCGTGCTCCGCGGCGAGCAGGGCGAAGTTGAGTCCGGCGATTCCGGAGCCGATGACCAGGAAGTCGGTCTCGAGAGGCTCGGCCATGTGAGCGGCGACCATACAGGGTTTGCGACCCCGGGGGGCCGCACGCTACGATTTCACCTCGTGCGCGCAGCCGTCCTAGGAATGCTGATGATCGCCCTGGCGGCGACCGCGCGGGCCGACGTCTACACGTGGACCGACGCGGACGGGGTCACGCACTTCACCAACATGAAGCCCAAGGGCGGCGACTGGAAGAAGCTGCTGACCTCGGAGCCCGAGAAGGGCTCGAAGGCGAGCGCGCAGCGCGGCAAGTGCGAGCGCTGCGACAAGGTGACGTCGAACGACAACTCGCCGGAGCGGTTCCACCGCTACGACCCGTTCATCTTCGAGGCGTCGCAGCTCTATCACATCCCGGTGCCGCTGATCCGCGCGGTCATCTCGGCCGAGAGCGACTACGACCCGCGCGTCGTGTCGTCGATGGACTGCAAGGGCCTGATGCAGGTCCACCCGCAGGTCGAGATCGACATGGGCGTGCAGGGCGACGTCTTCGATCCGCGCACCAACATCATGGCGGGCACGCGCCTGCTGCGCTGGCTCGCCAACCGCGTCGACGGCGACCTCGTGCTGACGATCGCCGGGTATCACGCCGGCCTCGGCTCGCTCGCGAAGTTCGGCTACACGGTGCCGCCGTATCGCTACACGCGCGAGTACCTGAAGATGGTGCTCGACCGCTACTACCGCTACAAGGCCGACGAGCAGCGGGCGCGGGCCCGGTAGGTGCTGCGGTTCCAGGTCAGCGAGGACGGCCAGCCCGCGCTGCCCGCGGTGGATCTCGCCGACGCGGTGGTGATGATCGGGAGTGCCACCGGCGCGCGGATCCGCCTCCCCTCCGGGGTTGCTCGCGAGACCCACGTCCGGATCGACGCCACCACCTGGGTTGCGCTCGCGGACGTGCATGCCGATGGGGTCGCGCGGCCCGCGGGCGACGGAGGTTCACTTGGCGATGGCGTGACCTTCGAGCTCGGGCCCTATCGCGTCCGGGTCGGGCCGGCGCCGCCGGGCACCGCCGCGTCCCCGCCGCAGCGGACCGAGAGCCTCGCGCGCGAGCTGGTCCGCAGCTTGCTAGGATCGGGCGCGGCTCCGTCCCTCGAGGTCGAGCGCGGGCCCTTGGTCGGCGCGTCCCGCGCGCTGCCGCCACCCGAGGCGATCCTCGTCATCGGCCGCGGCGACGAGGCCGGCTGGGTGATCCTCGACGAGGACCTGTCGCGGCTGCACGTCGAGGTCCGGCGGGGCTGGGACGGCATCAGGATCCGCGATCTCGAGTCGAAGAACGGCACCCGGGTTGGGGGCGCCCGGATCCGCGCCGAGACCGAGCTCAGCGACGGTGATCGGATCGAGCTGGGGAACGTCGTGCTGCGGTTTCGCGATCCGGCCGAGCGGCACCTGCGCGGCGAGCCATCGAAGCTGGCGCGCGCCCCGGAGCCGAAGCCGCGACCGGCGGCAGCAGCGGCGAGCCCGTGGCCGTTCGCGGTCGCGGTGGTGATCGCCGGGGTTGCGGTGGTCGGGCTGGTCTGGGTGCTGGCGAGCTAACCCCGGAACGGCGCTGTCCGTCCTACGGACAACCGGCAGGCCGCGGCGCCGGCTCGAGGCGCTTGCGCGGCGTCGCGCGGACCAGGTGATCGGTCTCCCATCGCCAGACGTCGATTCCCTGGGCGCGCAGCACCTGAACGAAGCCGGTTTCCCCGCGATCGGGGCCGAGGTCCGGATCCTCGTACACCGCGCGAGTCGTCGACAGCTCGACGACCTGGACGCCGGCGCGCGCGAAGCTCCGGACGTGCTTGGCGAGCAGCGCGGCTCGCCATCGCGCGGTCGCCGCGGTCTCCGGTGGGACTGCACGGCCGATGCAGGCGATCACCTCGATGTCATCGTCGAGCGGCCAGGTCTCGAGCGGCCTCGCACCGGGCGCGAGCGCGAGCTTCACGAGCGGGTGGCCGTACTTGTTCGTCGGGTGGTGCATGACGGCGTGCGAGGTCGCCGACGAGTCGGGGCAGCCGTCCTCATCGAGGATCGCGTTGAACACCTCGGCGTCGTAGGGGCACAGGTCACACGCGCCGCGGATGTGATCGCCATCGGGATCGTCATCGTCCACCGCGTCGGGCGACGGCGCGTCCTCGGGGACGGCGGCGGTCGACACCTCGTGGCGCGGTGGCGGGGCCGAGCCGCAGGCCACGACGAGGACGGTCACGATCGGCCACCGCATGCGCTAATGCCAGCTCCAGTCCTGGGCGGCGACGGGGCGGCGGATGGGGTCGCCGTCGCCGTCGACGCGCTTGTCGCAGGCGGCGCTGGTGACCCCGCCGGCGTCGGCCTGCAGGCAGCGGGCGCCGCGGGTCCGGATCTGCCCGGTGGTGGTGAGCACGAAGGTCTGGCGCTCGGCGTCGCTGGCGGGCAGGCAGGGCGCGATGCGCGCGGCGTCGCCGTCGAGCACGAGGCACGACGCGCCGTCGGACAGCTGGTTGCCGGCCGAGTCCCACGTGGTCGCGCCGTCGCACGGCCCGAGCTCCGCCACGGCGCCGGTCGCGCGGAGGCACCGATCGCCGACGGCGAGCTGGCCCTGCGTGGGCGGGACGCTCGACTCCTCGTAGCGTCGCTCGGTCCACGCCTCGTAGTGGTCGGACGTGAAGTGCGGATCGTCGGGATCCCGGTTCGTGTACTCGACCGGCGTGCCGTCGCTCGCGAGCCCGTCGAGCCCCTCGCCGAGCTCCATGTAGCGATAGAACGTCTGGCGCTTGGCTCGGGTCTCCGCGCCGAGGTTGGCGGGCTCGCGGCCGATGTTGTACGCGCGGTACTGGTGCAGCGCCAGCGGGGTCGCGTGCGCGCGGCGGTGGTGGCGGATGAACGCGGCGACGGCGAGCTCGGCGGTGGCGAGGTGATCGGCGTGATCGATCCAGCCGAGGCCGTAGCCGACCTCGCGGTGGTAGAGCTGCGTGGCGTCGAGCGTGCTCACGGCGAGCGGGCGATCATCGAACCGCTCGATCAGCGCCTCGAGCGTCTCGACGAGCTGCTCGTGATCGTAGGTCTGCGAGGCCAGGACCGAGCCGAGCAGGCAGTCGGTCTCGCACGGCACGGTCGCGACCTGGGCGACGTCGCCGCGCAGCAGCGCCGCCAGGTCGACGGGATTCTCCTCGACGACCCGCAGGAACACGAGCGAGAGCGGGACCGGCGGGACGAAGTCGTACTGGATCGCGTACCGGGTGCCGACGCTGATCGGCTGGTCGTCGTGGAGCCGCCAGTGCGCGAGCACGGTGGCTGGGTCGTCGTCGGGTGCGGCCATGAACGTGTAGGCGTTGAGGATGCCGAGCTCGCGCATGGTCAGGCGCGCCGGATCGGTCGAGGTCCCGGCGGTCACGTACACGGTGACCAGGCGGTTGCCGGCCGCGAGGCTCGCGGCGATGTCGGGATTCATGAACAGCAGGTCGTCGTCCTGGTGGGCGACGATGCGCACGTCGGCGCACGGCTCGCTGCACAGCACGGGCTCATACGGCTCGGCCGGGGCGGTGCAGCCGAGGGCCACGAGCAGCGTGGCGTGGAGTGGCGAGCTCATGGAGGGTGGGTTATCCCCCGGTCCGGGGTTGATTTACATGGTGTTCTGCACGGGGTGGGCTCAGGCGGGCAGCTCCGGCAGGACCGTTCGGCACCGTCCGTTCCGCGCCGGGGTTGATTTTCTCGCCATCCGCGGGCTCTGGAGCGGAGATTGGGGTGCCGCGAACCGCAGACATGATCATGACCTTTGTCCGGTTTCTGTCCGAAGTCCGGACATGTCCGGCCGAGTGTCGGACGACGACCTCTGCTCGGAGAGCAATGCCGCGCAGTTAGCGCTGGCAGCGAACGTGCACTCAGCCGCTCCATGGGGAAAGAAAGACTATCTTGCGAGCACGCGAGCGAGCGGCGGTGAGCCATGACTCTCCCCCGCAATGTCGTTCCGGGCCGCTTCTACATGATCACTCGTCGCTGCACGCAGCGGCAGTTCCTGTTGCGCCCCGACAAGGAAACCAACAACGCTTTCATCTACTGCCTCGCCGAGGCCGCGCAACGTTGCCGCATCGAGGTCATCCTCCCGTGCGCGATGGCGAACCACCATCACACCGTGATCTATGATCGCCATGGCACCGTTCCCGCGTTCACCGAGCACTTTCACAAGATGCTCGCGAAGAGCCAGAACGCGCTGCGCGGGCGATGGGAGAACTTCTGGTCGAGCGAGCAGGTCTCCGTCGTCGAGCTTGTCGGTCCCGAGGACGTGATCGGTGAGCTGGTGTACACGGCGACCAACCCGGTCAAAGATCGGCTCGTCGAGAAGGTGCACCACTGGCCGGGCGTGAACGGTCTGTCCGCCTTGCTGGGGCACCGTTCACTGCACGCTACTCGACCCAAGCACTTCTTTCGTCGTCGAGGCTCGATGCCCGAGACCGCGACGCTGAACCTCGTGATTCCACCCGAGCTCGGAGACTCGCAGTCGATCCTCGACCGGCTCCGGGAGCAGGTCGCCGCCGTAGAGGAGGCCGTTGCCGCCGAGCGGATGAAGACCGGCGCTGGCGTCCTCGGACGACGGGCGAGCCTGCAGCAGTCCTGGCGAGGCTCGCCGACGAGCCGCGAGCCCCGGCGTACCCTGCGGCCCACGATCGCCGCGCGAAGTCGGGCCGAGCGGATCGCGGTGATCCTGCGCAACCGTGAGTTCGTTGCTGCGTATCGGGACGCGCGTGCACGGTGGATCGCTGGCAATTCGATCCCGTTTCCGATCGGCACGTACTGGCTCAGACGGTTCGCGAACGTACCGATCGCAAACTGACGCACGCGGTTGACGTTCGCCATGGCGCGAGCCGTACCCATCGCGTCGTTGCGGCGTGGTGAACGACACCGGCCGTGACGCGGTGCGCCGGCCCGGTGCCGTGCCCGCGAGGCAACCTTCGCTGCATCTGGCCGCCCGCGTCGGCCACCGGCAGTGGGCTTGCGCGATCACAACCCCGGTCGGTTCACCGGCAGCGGGCGGGATCGACAACCTCGGGCCACTGGCAGCGGGCGAGATCCACATTCCGGTCAGTCCAGCACCCGACCGTAGTCCGTGCGGATTACGAGCGGCCATCCGACAACCCCGGAGAGGGCACCGCCCGATGGGTTGCGGGAGCCTGCGTCTAACAACGCCGGCGAGGGGCGCGGCAGCGACACTCGCCCATGCAACCCCGGTAGGGGCAGGGTGTCCTGCCTACATGGACGAGTCTTTGATCGACCTGCGAGACCATCGGGGTCGGTTGACCCGGCTGATCGCGGCCATCGTGGCCGGGATCGTCATCGCGATCGTCGTGCTCGCCGGGGTTCGCTCGGTGGCCGTCGAGCCAAACTCGGATCCGGTCAGCGGCGCCTCGGTCGGGCTGCTCGCGATCGGCCTCGCCGTGGTTGCTTCGCTGGTGGCCCACGGCGCGATCACCTCCGTCGCCCACCGCCTTCGCCGCGGCTGACGCGTCAGAACAGGCTGAGCTGGTTGGTCCTCGGCGCGGGACGGCGGAACGTCGTCGGCAGGCCGGCATCGAAATCACCGTCGTAGGTCCCGTCGGTCCCCGGCTTTCCTTGCTCGCGCCGGCGCTGGTTGAGCCCGAGCCGCGCGGTCGTCGCGGCGAACATGGCCGCGATCATCTCGGCATAGGGCCCCTCGCCACGGCCGCGGCTGTGGAATCTCGCGTCGTAGAGCTGGTCGCCGCCTCGGGTTTCGCGGATGCGATGCAGGATCTTGTCGGCGGCGAGCGGCAGCGCGACACGCACGCGGTCCTCGAACACCTGCTTCACCGCGCCGGGCAGGCGCAGCAGCACCCAGCCCGCCGACGTCGCGCCGGCGGCGGCGGCTCGCTCGAGCAGCCCGACCAGCTGGCTGTCGTTGACGCCCGGGATGATCGGCGCGCACATGACGCCGACCGGCACGCCAGCCTTGGCAAGGGTCTCGATCACCTTGAGCCGGCGATCGGGCGACGGCGCCCACGGCTCGATCGCCCGCGCGAGCTCGTTGTCGCTGAAGGCCAGGCTGACGCTGATATGGACCCGCGCCTCCGCCGCGAGCGCGACGAACAGATCGATGTCGCGCTCGACCAGCGTGCTCTTCGAGATGACGCTCACCGGGTTGCGATACTCGAGGCAGACCTCGAGACACCGGCGCGTCAGCTCGAGCTCCTTCTCGAGCGGTTGGTAGCAGTCGGTCACTCCCGAAAACATGACCAGCTCGCCGCTCCAGCTCGGCTTGTCGAACGCCGCGCGCAGCAACCCCGGTGCCGAGCGCTTGACGACGATCTTCGTGTCGAAGTCGGTCCCCGCGCCGAGATCGAGGTACTCGTGCGTCGGGCGGGCGTAGCAGTTGTGGCTCACGATGCCGTTGGCGATGAAGTCGCCGGTCTCGGTCGTGATGTCGAACAGCCTCGATACCCCGACGGCCTCGATCGCCGTGACCCGATGGCGCTCCAGAAACTCGCAGAGGTCGCCGAGGTTGATCTGTTCGCCGTTGCCGGCCAGCACGTCATCGGTGGTCAGGTGCGGCAGCCGCCGCCGTGTCTTGAGCGGCGCGACGTGCTTCCAGCTGCTATTCGTGAGCAGCCGGTGATCGCCGCTGGTGACCAGCTCGACCCCGTTCGCGAGCGTGACCCGGTACGCCGGCTTGTTCGTCGACCAGTGCGCGAGCACGCGAGTTCGCGTGAAGCGCCGCTCGATGCCATCAAAACTCGTGCCAATGATCTCGTCGCCGACGCGGATGTCCTCGAGGGCACGCACGCCGCCATCTGCCAGCGAGACCCGGGTGTCGCCGGCGGCGCAGTACGCGCAGGCGTGCAAGCAACCCCGGTAGGGGTTCACGCTCCAGCGAAAGCCGAGGTCCGGCGAGCTGTTCTCGCTGAGGATCGTTCGCGAGTGATCGTCGATCAGCGTAACCTGGGCGGGGGGCGGACCCTCGCCATCGTCGTAGTCGACGGCCCGGCTGTGGAACCGGTTCGTCGGGTTGTCAGCCGCACGCGACTTCACGCCAGCGAACGTACCTGAAAATATGTTCAGGTGTACAGGTCGGCCGCCGTGATCCGATCCCGCAGCGCGTCAGACAGCGGTGGCGCGCTCGCCGCGGCGATGGCTTCTGCGATGTTTTCGCGGCGATGCAGCCGCGGGAGTGCGATCGCGCCGCGATCGATCACGAACCGGAGCGCGAGCTCGGCGAGGGTGAGCGCCTCGACGTGGTCGGGGCGGCGGCCGCGGTCGAGCGCGGCGCGCGCGGCCTCGCAGGAACGCGCGGCGGCGGGCTCGCGCTCGACGAGCGGGGCGAGCCGGGCGACCGCGACGGCGATCCGCTCGAGCTGCGCGTCGTCGAGCGCCTGGCGATCGTCGCGCGGCGCGAGCTTGTGGCCGGGCCCGACGCGGCCGGTGAGCGCGCCACCGGCGAGGGGCCGGCGGGCGAGCACGGTGGGCTTGCCGGCGGCGACGATCGCGTCCGCGGCGCGCTCGCACGCGCTGTACGGCAGCTGCAGCGCGCACAGCCACGGCTCGTCGGCGAGCTCGGCGTCGTCGCCGATCGCGCCCCACTGCTGCACCTTGCCCTCGCGCTCGAGGCGCGCGCACGCGCCGGCGAGCTCGGGCCACGCGGTCGAGGCGCGCCACGCCGCGCGGAGCGGCAGCTGGACCAGCGGCAGGACGTCGAGCCGGGTCGCGCGCAGGCTCGCCTCGACGCGCTGCTGGACGTACGCGACCGGCAAGCGCTCGGGCAAGAGATCGCGGCGCGGCGCGCCGGGCAGCGGCGCGACCTCGGGGACCCGGACCGCGACGACGACGCGATCGCGCAGGCGGAGCTCGCGGACCGCGTTGCCGCACAGCCGCTCGGCGTCGTCCTCCGCCGCCACGTCGACCAGCGTCACGCCGAGCGACAGCGCCTCGTGCAGCGCGCGCTCGACGTCGCGCGCGTCGAGCCCGCGGGCGTCGGCGATCACGAGGCTGACGTCGCCGCATCCGATCGCGGTCACCGAGGTGTTCCCGAGGGCTCGTTGCTTCACGCCGCCATCGTAGAACGAGCGCGTGACGCGCGCCGCGATCGCCACTACCATCGCGCCATGAGGGCTGTGCTGGGTGCGTTCTGCGTGCTGATGGCCGGGTGTGGCGACGACGGCGTGCATCACCTCCCCGACGCGCCGCCGCCCCCCGACGCGCGGGCCGACGCCGGTCCGTTGCAGCCGGTGACCCTGACGATCACCGACGGGGGCGTGGGGCAGGCCGGGATCCGGGTGTACTTTCAGAACCCAGACATGGGGCTGGTGCTGGCGCCGCTGACCGACGCCGCAGGCCAGGCGACCGCGACGGTGATGCCGGGCGCGTTCGTCACCGTGATCAACGCGTTTCCGCCAGCGGTGCCCACCGGGATCGCGACCGACGAGCTGCGCACGTTCGCCGGCGTGAAGCCGGGCGACCAGCTCGTGCTGTCGCGCGGCGGTGGATCGAGCACGCCGGTGGCGGTCGACGTCACCGTGCCGATCGATCCGACCGCGACGTCCTACATCCTCTACACCAGCTGCGGATCGTTCGACGTCTCCGGCGGCGGCGGCTCCGGCAGCGGCTCGGGTGGCCCGGGCGGGCCGGTGCTGATGTTCGGCTGCGGCGCCACCGCCGACGTCGCGATCGAGACCCGCGACGCCAGCGGCCACCCGCTCAACAGCCTGTTCCATCCCGACGCGCTGGTCAGCGAGGGCGGTACGATCGATCTGTCGGGCGACACCTACGCGCCCGCGGCGACCGCGACCTACAGCTACACCAGCATCCCAAACGGCTTCACCACGCTCAACGTCCTGGACCTCCTGGTCACGGCGAAGGGACCGCTGGTCGATTCGTTCGTCGGGGCCGACATCACCGCGAACGCGGCGTCCACGTCGGTGAAGCGCGCGGGCGTGCCGGCCGCGCTCGCGGTCACCGAGACCGCGTTCTTCAACGGCGGGCGCGGCGATCACCGCGTGCTCGAATGGGGCCAGCCCGGTCCGTACGCGCTGTCCGCCAACGTCCTGCTGCCCGAGTACATGACCACGCCCGAGTTCGATCCCGCCGCGCACGCGGCGCGCTGGACGTCGGGGCCCGGCGCGTCGCAGCCCGACTTCACGGTCCTGAAGATGCGGTTCAGCCGCGACGTCCCGTCGTTGCAGCTGTGGACCTGGGAGATCGCCGCGCCGTACGGCGGCACCTCCGTCACCTATCCGGTGCTGCCTGCCGCGGCGATGGGTTTCAACCCGGTCACCAGCGACAGCTTCAGCGTCGACGAGCTCCGCACCCTGAAGGTGCCCGGCGGCTACGACGTCGTCCGGCCGCGCGCGCTGACGTTCGGGGACGAGCACGAGCTCGTCGCCGGCGGCAGCGGCCGCCTGATCTACGAGGCGCTCCTGTTTGGCGGCAAGGGCCAGCGTCGCGCCGGGCCGCCGCCCCCGGTGCGCCGGCCGCAATCCCGGCCCGAGTAGCGTTTACTCGGCGCGCGGGCTGAGGTTAGATCCCGCGATGGATCGGCCCTTGGTGGTGCCACCCGTCGGGGCGTCGGTGCCACGCGTCGACGGCGTCGCGAAGGTCACCGGCCGCGCGCGCTACCTCGACGATCTCGACGCGCCCGGCGCGTGGCACGGCGCGACCGTGCGCTCGAAGGTCGCCCACGGCGTGCTCGAGGCGATCGATCTGGATCCGGCGTTCGACTGGTCGCAGGTCGTCGTGGTCACCGCCGCGGACATCGCCGGCAAGAACGTGATCGCGCTGATCGAGGACGACCAGCCGGCGCTGGTGCCGATCGGCGGGCGCGTGATGCACATCGACGAGGCGATCGCCGCGGTCGCCGCCCCGACCCGCGCGCTGGCGTTCGCGGCCGCCGCCGCGGTCCGGCCGCGGATCGCCGAGCGGCCGCCGGTGCTCTCGGTCGACGACGCGCTCGCGGTGACCCAGCTGCTCTACGGCAGCGACAACGTGTTCAAGCAGTTCCTGATCCGCAAGGGCCACGCGACCGACGCCGAGCTCGACGCGGCGTTCGCGGGCGCCGCGCAGGTGATCGAGGGGACGTACCAGACGTCGCCGCAGGAGCAGATGTACATCGAGCCGCAGGCGATGATGGCGGAGTGGCGCGACGGCCGCTGCCACGTCGTCGGCTCGATGCAGTGCCCGTACTACGTCCACAAGGCGATGAAGGCGCTGCTCGGCTGCGACGCCGACGGCGTCGTGATCGCGCAGGCGGTGACCGGCGGCGGGTTCGGCGGCAAGGAGGAGTATCCCTCGATGCTGGCCGCGCACGTCGCGCTGCTCGCGGCGAAGGCGAAGCGCGCGGTCAAGATCGTCTACGACCGCGACGAGGACATCGCCGCGACGACCAAGCGCCACCCGGCGCGCACCCACCACCGGCTCGCGGTCGACGCCGCGGGCGAGCTCTGTGCGATCGACATCGACGTCGTGATGGACGGCGGCGCGTACCTCACGCTGTCGCCGGTCGTGCTGTCGCGCGGCGTCCTGCACGCGGCCGGGCCGTATCGCTGCCCGGTCGTGCGGGTGCGCGGCCGCGTCGTCGCGACCAACTATCCGCCGCACGGCGCGTTCCGCGGCTTCGGCGCGCCGCAGACCACGTTCGCGTACGAGCGCCAGATGCAGAAGCTGGCGCGCGCGCGGGGCGAGGACGCGCTGGCGCTGCGCAAGCGGCTCGCGCTGCGCTCGGGCGACACCACGGCGACCGGCCAGCTGCTCGGGTTCTCGGTCGGCACCGACGAGGTGATCGCGGCGATCGAGCGGGTCGCCGGGGCGCCGCCGGCCGCCACCGGCACCGGTCCCACCGGCGCGCCGGTGCGCCGCGGCCGCGGCGTGTGCTTCTACTTCCACGGCGCCGGGTTCACCGGCTCGGGCGAGCAGCGGCTCGCCGGCCGCGCCACGGTCGCGGTCACCACCGACGGCCGGTTCGAGGTCCGCTCGAGCTCGACCGACATCGGCCAGGGCGCGATCACGATGTTCACGCAGATCGCCGCCGCGACGCTCGGCGTCGATCCCGCGCACGTCGGCGTGATCGATCCGATCACCGCGCTGGTCCCCGACAGCGGGCCGACGGTCGCGAGCCGCACCTGCATGGTGGTCGGTGGCCTGGTCCAGCGGGCGTCGGAGCAGCTCCGCGCGCGCCTCGAGGCGTGGGGCCAGGAGCACGGCCGCGGCGTCGACCTCGTCGAGCTGGCGCGCGCGCACGCCGCCGCCGACGGCGAGCTCGCCGCCACGATGACCTACGAGCCGCCGCCCGGCATCCACTTCGACGACGCGACGTACACCGGCGCGGCGTATCCGGTGTACGGCTGGGCCGCGTGCCTGGTCGACGTCTCGGTCGATCTCGACACCTACGAGGTGACGATCGATCGCTGCGTCCAGGCGGTCGACGTCGGCAAGGCGATCAACCCGTCGATCGTCCAGGGCCAGATCGAGGGCGGCACCCTGCAGGCGCTCGGCTGGGCCGTGCTCGAGAACGTGGTCTACAAGGCCGGCAAGGTCGCGAACGCGAACATGACCAACTGCATCGTGCCGACGTTCGCCGACGCGCCGGAGCTCGAGACGATCCTGATCGAGGTGCCGTATCCGTTCGGGCCGTCGGGCGCGAAGGGCGTCGGCGAGATCCCGATGGACGGCCCGGCCGCAGCGGTCGCCAACGCCGTCGAGGACGCGCTCGGCTGCGCGTTCGACGCCATCCCGATCTCGCCCGAGGTCGTCGCGGCGTCGAAGCCGCGCTGGAGCACGCCGTGAAGATCACGCTCGAGGTCAACGGCGAGGCGAGGACGCTCGAGGCGTCGCCGTGGAAGCGCCTGCTCGACGCGCTGCGCGAGGACCTGCGGCTGACCGGCACGAAGGAGGGCTGCGGCGAGGGCGAGTGCGGCGCGTGCACGGTGATGCTCGACGGCGAGGCGGTGAACTCGTGCCTGGTCGCGGTCGGCCAGTGCGACGGCCGGGTGGTCACCACCGTCGAGGGGCTGGCCCGCGGCGACCTCCTGCACGCGGTGCAGCGCGCGCTGGTCGCGTGCGGCGGCGCGCAGTGCGGCATCTGCACGCCAGGCATCGCGGTGTGCGCGGCGCACGTCGTCGATCGCGGCCTGGTCGATCTGCGCGCGGGCGACGACGCCACCGCGCGCGCGAAGATCCGCGAGCTGCTCGCCGGCAACATCTGCCGGTGCACCGGCTACCAGCTGATCGTCGACGCGATCGTCGTCGCGGCGCGCGAGGTGGCGCGGTGACGGGCGCGTACGTCCGGCCGCGCGAGCTCGGCGAGGCGCTCGCGACCCGCGCGGCGCACCCCGACTGGATGGTGCTCGCCGGCGGCACCGATCTGATGGTCAACGCGAACCATCGCCCCGAGCCCGCCGGCATCCTCGATCTGTGGCGGCTCGGCGACCTGTGCTTCGTGCGGATCGACGGCGATGGCGTCACGATCGGCGCCGGCACGACGTGGACCGAGGTCGAGCGCCACCCGGTGATCCGCGACCGCCTCGCCCCGCTCGCGCTGTCGGCGCGCGAGATCGGCGCGCTGCAGATCCAGGCCCGCGGGACGCTCGGCGGCAACGTCGGCACGTCGTCGCCGGTCGGCGACAGCCTCCCGGCGCTGCTCGCGCTCGACGCCGAGCTCGAGGTCGCGTCGGTGCGCGGCCACCGCCGGGCGCCGTACCGCGACTGGTGCACCGGCTACCGCACGACCTTGCTCGCGCCCGACGAGCTGATCGTCGCCGCGCGGGTGCCGTTCCCGTCGGCCGCGACGCGGACCCACTGGCGCAAGGTCGGGACCCGGCGCGCGCAGTCGATCTCGAAGGTGATGGGCGCCGCGGCGATCGAGCTCGACGGCGACACCGTGGTGTCGGCGCGGGTCGCGCTCGGCGCGGTGGCCAACCGGCCGATCCGGATCGCGGCGATCGAGGACGCGGTGCGCGGCCTGCGGCTCGGGCCGGCGGGCGACGCCGCGCGGGCCGCCCTGCGCGCGGCGATCCAGCCGATCGACGACGTCCGGTCGACGGCGGGGTACCGCCGCGAGGTCGCCGAGAACCTGGTCGCTCGGTTCTTCTCCATGTCATGATTCGGCGTGTCGTCGTCGGACCCTGACGCCAAGCGACCCGGAGCGGATGCCCCGGGTGCAGCGCCGTCCGACGCCGGCGGGGCCGAGGTCCCGTCGTCGCCGGGCGCGGAGCCGTCGGGGCGCAGCGTCCCGAACGACGTCCCCGCCGGCGCATCGGGATCCGTCGACGTCGCGCTCTCGGGGCCGCTGCTGCCGGCGAGCGACGGCACGCCGACCGCGGTCGCGAGCTACGACTCCGAGCCGGTGTCGACCGGCAAGATCAAGGCGGCCACCGCCGGCGATCACGCGCGCAGCGGCGGCAAGCGGATCGCCGATGGCGTGAGGGTCGCGATCGACGGCGGCGTGACCAAGCTCGGCTCCGGCATCGGCACGATCGGCGAGGGCGTGACCAAGCTCGGCGAGAAGTCGCGCAAGGTCCCGCTCGTCGGCGCCGGCGTGTCGCGGCTCGGCGAGGGCATCACGACCGTCGGCGAGTCGCTGTCCGAGCTGCCGCGGGTCGCGCGCACCCGGCGCGGCCGGCTGCTCGTGCGCAGCGTCGTCGTGTCGTTCGTGCTCGTGTTCGCGTGGATCGGGGTGATCGTCGCGCTCCAGGTCCGCGGCATCGACGCGCCCGACTTCCGGCCCAACGCCGAGCGCGTGCTGGTCGCGCTGTCGAGCGGCAGCGCGGCGATCGGCGAGCTCTACGAGCAGGCGTCGCCGCGGTTCCAGGAGATGGTGCGCAAGGATCGGTTCGTCGACGACATGCTCGACATGAACGCCACGGTCGGCAAGTTCGTCGAGATCGCCGCGATCAACGACTCGCTGGTCTCGAACGGGCCGACCGGCCGGGTCGGGCGGGTCTCGCTCACGGTCGCGTACGAGCACGGCACCACGAAGGCGTCGGTCAGCCTGCACTGGGACCAGGGCAAGTGGAAGCTGCTCGGCGTCGGCATCGAGGTGCCGCCCGAGCTCAAGATCACGCAGGCGCAGCGCGAGCAGCGCGTCCAGGCCTGCAAGGATCCGATGGATTCCAAGAAGTGCGATCTGTTCGTCGCCGCGAACCGGATCCTCGAGCAGCTCCGCGACGGACACGCCGACCAGGTCTGGGACGACGCGACCAAGGTGTTCCAGAAGCAGGAGGAGAAGGCCCGGTTCGTCGCGCTCCAGGTCGACCACGCCGCCGCGCTCGGCCCGTACCGCCGGATCATCCGGGTCAGCGAGGCCAAGGCCTACAGCAACGCGACGATCGGCACGTTCGACATCGTGACCGAGTACGCCAAGTCGCAGGGCGTCCGCGCGATCTTCGGGTTCTATCGCGCCGCGAAGACCGCGCCGTGGAAGCTGCGCAGCCTCAAGGTCGTGATCCCGATGCCCCGCGCCGACGAGAGCCCGGCCCCCTCGAGCATCGAGCCCGCCGGCCCCGCGAAGCCGCCCGCGCCCCGGGTCGCACCGCCGGAGCCGAGGCCCGTCCCGCCGCGCACCGGCTCGGGCTCGGCGACCGGCTCCGGCTCGTCGGCTGACGACAGCTCGGCCGCCGGCATCGGCTCCGGATCAGCCGCCGCCACGCCCGCCGATCCGCCCGCTGGTTCGTCGCCCTCGGGCTCGGCGTCCCCGGCGCCCGGCGCAGATCGCGGCCCGAAGTAGTCGTCAGAACCGGCCGCCGAACGAGACCATCCGCGCCGCCGGGGCGTCGTCGCCGTCGTCGCGCGCGATGACGGCGATATCGATCACCTGGGCGACGAGCAGGCCGATCACCGCGCCGCCGAGGGCGCCGAGGCCGCTCAGCACGGCGGGACCCCCGTGATCGTCGTCGGAGCCGCCGCCCTTCCCGATCGCGAAGCCGATCAGCGGACCGCCGAGGCGCAGCCCGATGCTCGCGCCCAGGCGGCCGTAGTTCTTGCGGTCGAGGTGGAACAGCGGGCTGCCGAAGATCCCCACGCCGACACCCGTGAGCGCGACCGCCGGATTCTCGCCCGCGGCGCCTCCGATGGTGAGCGCCCAGCTGCCCGCGTCGACCGCGATCATCCCGGCGCCGTACCACTCGGCGCGGGCCTCGCGCGGGCTCGCGAGCGCCGATCCCAGGACGAGCACGAGCGCGATGCGATGGACCTGCATCGCCCGATGCTAGCCGGTCGTCTGGCGAACAAGCACGGCAAGGATGCGCGCGAGGTCGTCGTGCTTGTCGTAGGCGATGACCTGCACGTTGGGGCGCTTCTCGCGGATCGCGCCCGCCGACGATGACGGGATCAGCGCGAACTTCTCGCCCTGCGCGCCGCCGGCGAGCGAGGCCTGCTCGAGCGCGAGGTCGAGATCGTAGGGATCGGTGAAGCCAAAGCCGATGAACAGCACGGTCTGGACGTCGAACACGAAGCTCATCAGCGAGCGGTACTCGTCCCACTGGCGCATCGCCTGGTACTCCGAGCGCGTCAGCACGACGGTGTCGGGGCGCGAGGCGCAGCCGTGGATCTTGAGCAGCGGCGGATGGAGGTGACCGGCGAGGCCGACGTACTCGCGCGCCTGGCGCGCCTCTCGCCACGTGTACACCGCCGTGCCGGGCGGCGCGGCGACGTTGAGCACGAAGTCGTAGTTGGTGGTCAGCACGCAGCGGAGCGGCAGCCGGTACACGAGGCGGTTGGCGCGTCCGGGCGAGCGGATCACGGGCGCGAAGATGTCGAAGATCGCGCGCGGGTAGTACGCGCGGTCGCCCAGGGCGGTGCGGAAGAAGTCGAGGTCGGCGAGGAACTCCTCGAGCGACTCCGACGGGCGGGGGCTGTGGTCGCGCTCGCGATAGCGCTTGAGCAGCGCCGCGAGCCGGCGCGGCACCTCGCCCCAGCGCGGTAGCGCGCTCCACTCGAGCGCGTCGCGGTACTCGACGACGACGTCGCGCTGCAGCGACAGCCCCGAGCCGATGCACAGCGTGAGCCGGCCTTCGCGCGCGGCCTCGATCAGGCGGCTCGGCAGCCGGACCTCCGGCGGCAGCTCCGCGGTGGCGATGAACTCGGCGTCGCCGTCGGGATCGTGCGAGGGGAGCTCGGTCTGCGGCGAGCGCCCGAGCGTGAGCAGCCGGACCCGATCGAGCACGGCCTGGATCGCGTCGATCACGATCGACGACACGCCGGCGGCGGCCGCGCGGGTCTTGCACGCCGAGCAGATGTAGCCCGAGCGCATCTTGAGCACGCGATCGGGCCGGTTGAGGCACAGATCGGACAGGCAGCCGGTGGTCTCGGCGTGGAGCGCGTCGGTGTCGACGCACCGGCAGCACAGCAGGAACGAGACCAGCGCGATCGAGGCCAGGATGTACGCGTCGGGCGCGTAGGGCGGCAGGTCCTGGTGGTTGACGAACGCGAGGACCCAGCCGCCGACGTTGAGCAGCGCGCGATCGACGTGGGTGTGGGTGAACCAGTCGTCGACGAACCGCGCCCCGGTCACCGTGATCTCCGGCAGGTCGGGCGCGGGCGCCGCGAGCAGGTCCTTGAGCTCGACGCGGTTGTCGTGCAGCACGAGCTCGCGCTCGCCGCCGGGGACGAGCCGCAGCACCTTCTGCACGGCGTGGAACTGGCCCACGGCGCGATCGAGCTGCGCGCGCTGCTCGGCGGACAGCGCGTGGGTGAACAGCCGGAGCTGCCGGTACGACGTCGCGGCGAGGTCTGGAATGCGCCGAGTATATCGCAACGCAGATCAGCCGGGCTCGGCGAACCGGCGCTCGAGCGCGAGCGCGCGCAGCAGGCGCTCTCCGCTCTCGAACCCGAGCACCTGCGCGCAGGCGTCGGCGTCCCCGGGCGCGGGCTGGGCGCGGCGCCGGGTGAAGAACCAGTCGAGCAGGGCCGCTTTCCAGCACAGTGGGATCCGAAGCTTGGAATTCACGTGACTTGAAGTCGCGG
>JADMIO011560696.1_pt1 | contig 34231 bp, 28 predicted proteins | sample 8958161 | NCBI WGS metagenome assembly JADMIO01 (sample SAMN16585339, study PRJNA669376) | soil metagenome | isolation source: Crop rotation soil | place: USA: Cullars Rotation, Alabama | collected 2011 | reverse complement strand
ACGTGGCCCAGGCCCGGGCCACCCGCCTGACCGCCACCGCCGGACGCCGCCAGGCCTCGTTGACGGTCGTCAGCAATGCCGCCGCCATCCGCACGGATTCCGCCTTGCGGGCGGAAGCCGTCGCGAGTCTCGCTTTGACGGACCTGATCCGTGAGGGTGAATTTGGCTCCCTGCCGCGCGAAGGCGATCAGGCGGAAATGGATTCGGTCCTGAAACGCTACGCCTATGGGGACGCCCAGGGAACGGTGTTCATCCGGCGATTACGCGATGGCGGTGAGGACCGGGTCTTACCAGCGCCAAAGCTGGGCCCGGGCCTGCAACAAGCCGTCCGCAGTTGCGCGTTCAGCCCGGACGGCAACTGGCTGGCGGTTCGTTATGCGGGCGGCGCGTTGATCGTCTGGGACCTGAGGTCGAAACAACCGGCCATCGTGGCCGGCACCAATGCCACGGACCTGGTCATTGCCGGCATGTCCTTCACCCCGGATTCAAAGCGGGTTGCGTTCTCGGATCCGGATCGGGACCGCGAAATCTCGGTCTATGATCTCGAAACGCTCGAACGGGTGACCACGGGCATTCGCGTGGGCGCGCGCACCTTCCGTTTTCGCCCGGGCACCATGCAGGTCGCCCTGGCAACGGATAACAAGGTGGATTTGTATGATTACCCGAACGACACCCCGGTGCGCACGTTTCCGCATCCCACCCGCGTTTACATGATGGCGTGGTCCCCGAACGGCACGCAACTGGCCGTCTCCTGCGAGGACGGGGACGTTTGTTTGTGGGACTTGGAACGCGGCGGTTCGCGCCTGCTCCGGGGCCACAGCGAGCCGTGCATCCGCATTGGGTTCAGCCCGGACGGCAAACTGCTGTTTACCGGCGCGCGCGATGGCACCACGCGCCTATGGGACGCCACGCTGGGACAGGTGATCGTGATGGCGGAGGACGGTGTGGGACATATCTTCTCGCCGGACGGGCGCCGCCTCGGCTTCTGGCGCCTTTCGACCGCGTTGGGTTCGTGGCGCGTGGATCGGAGTGACAGTTATGCCTCGTTGCTTTGCGCCACGGCGGACGGCGCGCTGCTCTCGCTGGACCTTTCCCCTGATGGTCGTTGGTGCGTCGCCACGCAGACCAAGGGCTTTCGGGTCTGGGACGTGGAGTCTGATTTCCACGAATCCTTCTTCCCGGTCCCCGGAATCACCACAGCACGCGTCGCGCACGACGGCAAATCCTTTCACATTTGCACCACCAACGGGTTGGAAGTCTGGCCGTTGATCGCGCCCACTGCCCCCGACGAAACCGTCCGCTTTGGCCCGGCGCGGACGCTCGCCCTGCCGGACGGTCGCGGCGCGCGCAACATCGCCGTCAGCGGCGATAATCGCACCGCCGCGGTGGAGTTGAACGATCTTCGCTTTGTCGTGCTCGATCTCCAGGGAGAACGCCCGCCCGTATTCATTGCGGACCGTTGGCGCGCGGCGAATGCGAAAAGCTCCGCCAGCCTCACCGGCGCGGGGCGCTTCGCGATCAGTCCCGACGGAAAATGGGTCGCCACGGGATATTGGATCGGCGAAGGCGACGTGCCCCGCATCTGGGACGCAACCACCGGGCAACTGGTCACGACTTTGGACGCAAAAACCTCCCTGGTGGTGTTCAGCGCTGACGGCAAATGGCTGGGCCTGGCCGGCGTGGGGCAGTTTTCCATCTGGTCCGTGGGCGACTGGAAGCGGGTGAATCTCATCAATCGCGATGAAGTATCCTACACCCACGGTGCGATGGCCTTCACTGGTGACAACAAAAACCTCGCCTTCACCCGCACGCGGCAGCAAGTGCAGTTGCGCGAAGCCTTCGGGACGGAAAAGTTTCTCGATTTTATCGCGCCCGTGCCCCAAAGCGTCAATTCCATCCGGCTGGCATTGGATGGCTCGGTGTTGGCCACCGCCAGCGCGCGAGATGTGGTGCAGGTGTGGAAACTCAAAACCATCCGGCAGCATCTGGCCGCCATCAATCTGGATTGGAATCAGCCCCCTCGCGGCAAGGCGCTCACCGCCGCGGTGCCGGGTGGATACTGGCTGACCGGAAACACCGCCCTGCTGTTGGGCATCGTGGGCTTCAGCGTGGTGACGGTGCTTTCCTTGCTGACGTTACGCCGCCACCGGACGGCCATCGAGCGGTTCTTCGCGGCGGAGGCCAAAACCGCCCGGCGCAACCGCGAATTGGAAGTGGCCAAGGTGGAATTGATGCACAGCCAGAAGATGCAGGCACTGGGAACGCTCGCAACCGGTATCGCGCATGATTTCAACAATTTGCTCTCGGTCATCCGCATGTCCGGGAAGTTGATCGGCCGGGAAACCCGCGGAAACCCGGAGATTCAGGAGCACGTCATGGACATCGAACACGCGGTGTTGCAGGGCAAAAATGTGGTGGGCTCCATGCTGGGCTACGCCCGCAGCGATGAGGACACGATTGGCCCCACGGACCTGAGCGCGGCAGTCGAAGATGCGGTGTCGCTCTTGAGCAAGGAATTCCTGAGTGGCATTGCCTTGACGCTCGAATTGGATCGCGAGGCGCCCCGGGTTGCGGCCAGCCTGGGCCATCTGGAGCAGATTTTGTTGAACCTGATTGTGAATGCGGCGGAGGCGATGCAGGACCAGGGCCGATTGCGCATTGCCGTCCACGCCCGGGCCAGCGAGCCGGCCAAACCCTATATCCTGCGGCCCACGGCGGCCAAAGAATATGTGGAATTGAGCGTGATTGACTCCGGCCCCGGCATCCCGCCGGAAATTCGCGACCGGCTGTTCGAGCCGTTTTTCACCACAAAACGCAGCGGTTCCAAGGCCGGAACCGGCCTCGGGTTGTCCCTTGTTTACGCTGTGGCCCAACAAAACGGCATGGGTTTGAGCGTTGAAAGCGAACCCGGGAAGGGCGCAACCTTCACCTTGGTAATTCCCGCCGAACCGATTTTACCCCCTGTGCGCGAGATGCACACTACCCAAGCCCAGGATCAGCGTTAAGCTGATGGGGTAATGATTGCAACCGAAGAAGCCATGGCCTCGATTTTGATCGTGGAGGATGACCCGAAGCAGCTCAAGCTGTACGGGAAGGCGCTCCGTGGCTACAGCCTCACTTGTGTCTCCACAGGCAGCGCCGCGCTCAAGGCCATCGCCGAAACCAAGCCCGATTTGATCATCCTGGATAACATCCTCGACCAGGGCGAAAAAGGCCTGGAATTCCTGCCCAAGCTCAAAGGAATCGCGGCCCACGTTCCCGTCATCATGATTTCCGGCACGTTGCAAATCCGCGAAAAGCTTTCCGCGCTGCAAGGCCCGCGCTCGGCGCATTACATCCTCGAAAAACCGGTGGACCTCGATGAACTCGACCAGACGGTCGAGATTGCCCTGACCGAATGCGGCATGGGCGAAGCCATCCGCGCCCTCCAATCCCTGGAGCGCGCCGAGAAAATCGAGGCTTCCGAACCCGATCGGCGTTTCACGGAACGCCTCGCGCGCCAGCATGAACTCATCAAGCGATTACGGGGTGCCAACGAACGCCCAAATATTTCCGGCCTATCCCGGGACTTCAATGTGTCCCGCAAGACCATCATCCGGGATTTGCAGGACCTGATCCGCCGCGGCCAGTTGCCCGAGGAGGCGTATCCGGAGTGGAAGCAGGAAGTGACCGAAGAATAAGTTTAAAAAACGAGAACCAGGTGATGCGAACGGCGACCCAGCGGTCGCCGTTCGTTTTTTCTTCGGCTGATCGCCTGTGCGCCACACGCACACCCCTGTGCGTGGTTCGCACAGTTCTCAAACAACATCACCCGGGATACAACGTTCGCATGACCACCCAATGTATCGCGAGTCTGCCGTCAAGAATGTCGGGAAAACCGTCTGCTTTTGAAGTTCCGCCTTTCCCATCCACCTTTCTCAACGGCATGCAACTCATTGCCGCGTCCCGCGCCGAATTCCGCCGCAAACGGCCGGCCTTGACCGACGGCACGCCTTCACTCGTACGGTTCGCGGTGTTAAGCTTTCTCCGCTCCCGGTAAATTTTTTTGGGCGTCGGTATCTCGCCGCGCCCGGCCCTTCAACAACCTGCCCGACCTCACCTGATTTCAACATGATCCTGCTATCTCTTGTCGCCCTCGCCATCATGACGTTACTCATTCTCCATTTTCGCCGCACCGCGTTGCACACCTCCACGGCAGGCGCCGGCCGGCCTAAATCGAACGCCCTGGATGTCTCGTTCATGACGGCGGCGGCCTCGCAGAGCGCACCGCGAAAACCGCAACTGCTTTCGGCCACCGCTGAAATTGAAGCGTTGGATGCGGTTCGCGATCTTGGACTCTTGATGCGCCGCACGGGCCATTCAGAACCGGCGGTCATCCGCGAACTCGCGTTGAAGAAGATCCGCAGCCATCCGCGGCTCCAGTCCGCTCTCGCCACCATGTTGCACAACGAATGGTGCGGTGAAGCGTTGAAATTTCTCGAACTCCATGAACCGCCGGATGCGGCCGGCATGGCTGGCGCGATTCGCGATGCCTTTCTGCACGTGGCCGGACGCGCGCGCGACGAAATGAAGACGGCGCGGATTTTGTTTGACGATAGTTTTGACGCCGACGCGCGGCAGTTGCTGGCATTGGCCGATAAGTTCCAAGGCCACGGCGTGGATTTCGCCCCGGCCATCCGCGAATTCCGCGATGCCTTGAACGAGCCACGCCGGCAGAAAATCGAACCAAGCTGCGCGGATCTGTTGGATGAATGGCTGGAACGGCACGGCTGAGCGAAAGCGCCTGAATTCGCACAGCGTCTTGGAGCGCGGTGTCCCGCCTCGCATGGAGTAGCGCCGACACCGCTTTTTCGAAGGAACGTGCAGACGACAAGGGTTCGCTCAAGTATCAGAACAACTCCACGCAAAAAGCGGCGTGGGCTCCCGCCATGCGGGATTCCCGCCGCACTCCAAGACCTGTCGGTTTCTCGAACGCCCGACGCCTCGCGCAACGTCTTGGAGTGCGGTGTCGCCGCTGACGCTTTGCCACGCATCTTCCCAAAAAGTAAATTGGAACTTGCCAGACATCTTCACTAGATTGCCCCATGGACCTGGCTGCCCGGCTTGAAACAATCCAACGGCGTATCCGCCTCGCCTGCGAGCGCGCCAATCGCGATCCGCGTTCCGTGATGCTGCTCGCGGTTTCCAAAACCCATCCGCCGGAAACGATACGAAATCTGGCCGATTTGGGGCAGGTGTTTTTTGGCGAAAACAAGATTCAAGAGGCAAAGGCCAAAATCCCCCAATGTCCCGGCAAACTCCGCTGGCACTTCATCGGCCATCTGCAATCCAACAAATGCCGCGACGCAGTGAGCCTGTTCGAAATGATCCAGGGTGTGGACAGCCTGGCCATCGCGGAGGAAATCAACAAGCGCGCCGAACAGGCGGCCAAAACCATGCCGATCCTGCTCGAAATCAACGTTGCCGGAGAGGCAAGCAAGTTCGGCTACGAACCCGAACGAATGCTGGCGGAGTTGTCGCAACTCAATGCCCTGCCCCGCCTGGAAATTCATGGGCTGATGACCATTCCTCCTTATGCGCCGGTGCCGGAAAAGGCGCGGCCCTATTTTCAAAAGTTGCGCGATCTGAAAGAGCGCGCGGAACAAATCCTGGGCGCTCCCCTGCCGCAGTTGAGCATGGGCATGAGCGGGGATTTTGAGGTCGCCATTGAAGAGGGCGCGACGATCGTGCGCGTGGGCACGGCATTGTTTGGAGAACGCAAGGCGGTAACACGGGAGACGACGGAATCGTAAGGCCGCAGCCAACGCGGAATGCGGAATCAAAAACTCCGGCTGCTCTACGTACCCAAGCGTGAACTTGCAAAGAACGGCTTTGACGAATGGGGGGAAATCGCAACAATGGCGGCCATGCACCCAACCCGTTCGTTTGTCTCCTTGTTGATCGCCTCGATTTTGCTTTCGCTTGCCGGCGCCCGGGCCGCGGATAATTACGAACCCGGCCCGGATTCGAATCCGCAGCCGGGCGTGCCCAAAGGCGAAGTCATCAAGCGCAGTTTTGAATCTTCCAAAATCTTTCCCGGCACTTATCGCGACTATTGGATTTATGTTCCCGCGCAATATGATCCCGAACATCCGCCCTGTCTGTACGTGAATCAGGACGGCATCCAATGGAAGGCGCCGACCGTGTTCGACAATCTCATCCACAAAAAGGAGATGCCGGTGACCATCGGCGTGTTTGTGATGCACGGGCGCGTGCGCGCGGCGGACACCAACGCGGCGCTCGACCGATTTAATCGCAGTTACGAATACGATGGTTTGGGCGACAACTACGTGCGTTTTCTCCTCGAGGAATTGCTGCCCGACGTCACGCAACAAAAAACGGCGGATGGACGCCCCATTCGCTTTTCCACCAACGGAAACGATCACGCCATCGGCGGCTCCAGCAGCGGCGGCGTTTGTTCCTTCATTGCGGCTTGGGAACGTCCATCGGCTTTCAGCCGCGTGTTCACGGGCATCGGGACTTATGTCGGATTGCGCGGGGCGGATCGCTTTTCCACACTGATCCGCAAATACGAACCCAAACCGTTGCGGGTCTTTCTGCAAGACGGAACGAACGATCTCAACATTTACGGCGGCGACTGGTGGATGGCCAACCAAAGCATGGAACGCGCGCTGACTTTTGCCGGCTACGAGGTCAATCATGCCTGGGGTATTGATGGACACAGCGGCGCCCAGGGGACCGCGATATTTCCGGACGTGATGCGCTGGCTGTGGAAAGGCTGGCCGCAGCCGGTCAGCGCCGGCCTCGGAAAAAATCCCACGCTCACCAATTTATTAATTCCCGGCGAAGGCTGGCAATTGGTCAGCGAAGGCTACAAATTTACCGAAGGGCCGGCCGCCAATGCGCAGGGCGAACTTTTCTTCAACGACATCCCGGCTGGCAAAGCCCATAAAGTCGGCGCGGACGGACGCGTCAGCGAATTCATTGGCGATACTAAAAAGGCGAATGGACAGGCGTTCGGCCCGGATGGCCGTCTCTACGCGGTGGCGACCGGCGACTCCAAGATTCTCGCTTATGACGCGGCTGGCAAAGCCAGCACCATCGCCGATGGTATCGTGGGAAATGATATTGTGGTCGCCCACAACGGAAATGTTTATGTGACGGAACCTTCCGCAGGACCCGGCAAAGTCTGGCTTTTGCGCCCCGGTGGGGAAAAACGACTCGTGGACTCAGGGCTGCGTTATCCCAATGGCGTTACGTTGTCGCCGGATCAATCCCTGCTTTATGTGGCGGACGCCCGATCCCATTGGGTTTATTCCTATCAAATCCAGGCTGATGGAGCACTCGCCGCGAAGCAAAAATATTTCTGGCTGCACGTTCCGGACGACGCCGATGACTCCGGGGCGGACGGGATGCGCACGGATCGCGAAGGCCGGCTTTACGTCGCCACGCGCCTGGGGATTCAGGTTTGCGACCAAGCCGGTCGCGTCCAGTGCATCCTGCCCACGCCGAACGGGAAGGTTTCCAACATGTCTTTCGGCGGGGAAAAATTCGACACGCTGTTCGCCACCTGCGGAGACAAGGTCTTCAAGCGCAGGTTAAAAGTGGAAGGCGCGAGCGCGTGGGCGCCGCCGAACCGCCCGACGGTGCCGAGGCTGTAGGAAGCACCCAAAGACCTAAACACCCAAATACCCAAACCTTCGGCCATCCGACGCGCTAGAGCATTGACAGAAAAGATGTAGCGCTGGGCTGCGGGGATTTTTGGACTTGGGCGAGGTTTCGGCGAAGGCACAGGTTTGAAAACCCTGTAACTGAGCCGAAACGAAGCCCAAGGCCAAAAAGGCCCGCACCCCGTTAGGGCTCGGCACAGCGCTACAGCTTTTCTGGAAAGGCTCTAAGGTCGTAGTTGCCTCAATTTCGCAGGCGGAAAAACTGCATCGGGTTGGCGGAGATGTCGTTGGTGTAGGGACTCATTGCACCGACGACCTCCGTGTACGGACCGGCCACGTCGGTGGCGGATTGCAACGTGAAACCGAGTCCGGGCCAGCTCAACACCATTTCACTGCCGTTTACCGCCGCGGAAAGTTTTGGTGGCACGACCACGGAAAAGCTCACGTCGTCGGTATAGCCAAACGTAGCGCCATAAGCGGTGTTGAGTTCAATCACGTTATAACCGCTATAGAGAAGAATGGCATTGTGCGTGAAGGTCGGATTGACCATGTCATCAATGTAGAATTCCACGTTGGGAGCACTCTCCGGAAGCGCCGGCCCCACAATGACCCGGCCATGATGCCAGCCGACGCTTCGCGTGACGGGCAGGTTAAACCATCCCGAAGCATACCCATCATTGGCATTGACGACGCGAGCCTGGTATTTTGTGCTGTCAAACAGGCCGGCGGTTTGGACGGAGGATGCGCCCAGGCACAGACGTTGAATCTGGGCCGAGCTGTTAAGGCTGCCGGTTCCGGGGTAGTCCGTGTTATTGGGCGCGAGATTGTAGTAACCGATCGCGGCGTACTCGCGATAGGTTGTCCCGCCCGGCCCCAGAGGATCGTAAAACCACCAATCCAGCATGATATTGCCTTTGTAGGGCGTGCCGCCGTTCAGCCGATAGGAAAGGTTGAACCAATTTTCATCAAGGTCACTCGCGGCACTGCCGCGGATCATGTTGGTGCCGCCGTGGGGCGTGGCGTTAGTGGCAGCGCCAATCACGCGCGCGTTGGGTGGGGCCGGTCCGAACCAGGGATTTCCCGCGAGGTTGCCGTTCGCACTGGCATTGCCGCCAGCGGTATTCATATCCAACGGTGACGCGCCGGACGCATAGCCTTCAAAACCGTCGGAGAAGAGGACCGCATAATTGGCCGCAACGGTGAAGTTATACTGCCATGAATTAGTCCGTGGGATTGGACTGGCGTCGTCCGAAAAACTCAAGCGGACGGAGTGGGAGGACAGCGCCGCAAAACCACCCGGCGGAGCAAAGTGGACGAAGGTGTTGCTGCCATCCTGCGTGATGGCCGCCGCCACGGTGGCGCCGTCCAATTGCAGCGTGATCTGGTTCGTGTTTACGTTACTGGTCGCATTGGCGAGCACGAGGTCAACGGCGGCATTGGATGGGACTCTCCGACCCCGCGGAGCGAATGACTGCACAAACGCAGCGGCATTGGTGTGGGTAACGATGCTCAAATCATCAATCCGGTGATGATCCGTGACCGAACCGGTACGGGCACCGAAACCAAACAAGCTGCCCGCCGTGGGGACAAAACCAACGTTCAGGTTGCTCACGGCATAAACCCCATCATAGATGACGTCCAAAGTGCCGTTGGGCTTGAACAGGATGGCGACATCCACAAAAGTGCCGGCGCGCAATCCCGGGAAAAGATTATTGCCGAGCGAAACGCCACCCACTTTGATTTCAATGGATTGAGCCTTGTCGGGGGCAGGATTGGGGAACGTGTCAAACGAAACGGTCAATCCCGTGCCATCGCCCTCTTCCGGCGCACCCCAACCGCCAAAAAGATTCAGGTCGGGAGCAAAATTGAAGCTGAAACCATCCGCGCCGTTGCCAACGCTCCCCAGGAACACCTTGAATTGGGCGGTGAAGCTGACCACCGGTTGCCCGGCGTCCAAATCATTCGTAATGATGAACACGCCGTTTTGACTGGTGGCCAGTGGCGTCAATTCCAGGCAACCACTGTTCCCATAACCGCCGCCCGTGCCGTCGTTCGGTGTGATGCTGGCATTGCCAAAGACGGTGCTTCCATCCGGCAGGCCGGAATTGAAATCTGAACTGAATGAACCCGCGCGGGCGGGAGCGGTGAAAACCAACAGGGCCAGGGCGATGAAGACGAATCCCAATCTGGGCATGATTGCCTTATTCATAGGAAGATGCTGTGGTTATTGACTCCGGCCTGACAGGCGTTGAAACACCCCACCCACGTCCGCCGGAGATTTGTGCCTTCAACGTGATCTTAGATCAATGCTTCCCATCCGTCAAAATGTTATTGAATTTTTGGACGCCGCCCGCAACATCGTAACGGGTTGAAAATAAAATCACCCGGAAGGGTTGGGGCGTGTGATTTCTGGAAAAAGTGACGGTGGGTTCTGCTTCCGACCCAAATTGGTCGAGGCACTGAAGGATTACTCGGCGGAGACATTCCGTTGTGACCTGATCGCAGGTATTACTGTCGGAGTTGTGGCGTTGCCTTTGGCGATGGCCCTGGCCATTGCCTCGGGATTGAAACCGGAGATTGGACTTTACACCGCCATTATCGGCGGTTTTTTGATTGCCGCATTCGGCGGTTCGCGCGTGCAGATCGGTGGCCCGGCGGGCGCGTTCGTTCCGTTGTTGGCCCCGATTGTTGCCGCGCATGGGCCGCAAGGACTGGTCGTTTGCGCGCTCATGGCGGGCGTAATCCTCATCGCGCTCGGGTTGGCGAAACTGGGCACGCTCATCAAGTTCATCCCCTACCCGGTGGTCACGGGATTTACCAGCGGGATCGCCATCATCATCCTGAGCACCCAAATCCGCGACTTCTTCGGTTTGCAAGTCCGGCTTCCGGCGGACTTTGTGGGTAAAATGGAAACTCTGTCCAAAGGATTTGCGCCGCACTGGCCGACCGTCCTGCTCGCCATGATCGGAACGCTGGTGATTTGGTTTTGGCCGAAAAATCTCGGTCGTCGGGTCCCGGGTTCAATTGTGGTCATCGTGGCGGCGGCGGTGGCGGCGGCGAGCTTTCGCCTGAATGAGCGGTTTGGCATCCAGACTTTGGGAACGGCCTTTGGCCCCATGCCGCAAACGTTTCCCCTACCTCACTGGCCCACCCTGCCCTTTGATGAATGGCGGGCGTTGCTGCCCTCGGCGCTGACCGTGGCGGTGCTGGGCGCCATCGAATCCTTGCTTTGTGCCGTGGTGGCGGACGGGATGATTGATGACCGGCACGATTCAAACCAGGAATTGGTCGGCCAGGGCATTGCCAATCTTGCCGCCGGATGGTTTGGCGGAATGCCGGTGACCGGAGTTCTGGCGCGCACGGCAACCAATGTCCGCAATGGCGCGCGCACGCCCGTGGCGGGAATCGTCCATGCCTTCACGCTGCTGGTGGTCGTCCTGTTGGCCGCACCGCTCACGAAGAATATTCCCCTGGCCGCGCTCAGCGCCGTGCTGGTGGTGGTGGCTCTGCGCATGGGCGAGTGGCATCAATTCGTACGCCTGCGCCGCTGGCCCAAGAGTGATGCGTCCGTCTTCCTGTGCGCTTTCGTTCTGACGGTAATGGTGGATCTGCCGGTGGCGGTCGGCTCTTCCTTGGTGCTCGCTTCGGCGCTGCTCGTCAAGCGCCTCTCAGAAACCACGCAGGTCAGCGCCGATGAAGAAGTGACTGGGGCCGCGGGGCCCGGCCGGCCCCTGACCGGCAAGGCGATTCCTCAAGGCGTGATGGTATTTCGCGTCTTCGGCGCCTTCTTCTTCGGGGCGGCGGACAAATTGGAATCGTCGTTACGACGCACCGGCGGGCTGCCCGACGTGTTGATTCTGCACATGCGCGACGTGCTCGCGGTGGACGCCACCGGACTCGATACCATTGACCATTTACTGGAAAAGCTGCGCAAAAAGCAAAAGGAGCTGATTCTTTGCGGTCCTCATTCGCAACCGATGTTTGCCCTGACGCGCGCGGGGCTGATTGACAAAATCGGGTTGGAGAACATCTGTGCGGACATGGATCAATCACTGGAGCGTGCCCGGCAAATTTTGGAAACAAAGCAGGCGCGGCAATAGCGCGCGGACGACGTCCGGGCCGGAAGCATGTGGTTGAATCGTCCCTACCCTGACCCTCTCCCCATCCGACGGGGAGAGCCAGCGCCCCGTACTATTATCCGACCGTTGCTCTATCACTTGCCATGTTTCCACTGCATTTCATCGGTAAGTTTGAAACTTTCCTGGCGCGTCGGTGATAAATCCAAAGACAAGCCTGACGCATGAATCGTCAAAATCACGCATGAAGCATCCGCCGGCAGAACGTTGGCGCAAAACGTGGCGCTGCCTCTCGGGTCTGGCCTTTACTGTGATCTTGATCGGCCTCCTTCATACCGAAGAAAATTGGCGCGGCCAAAGAGCGTGGGAGAATTGCAAGCGTGCCTTGAAAGCTCAAGGGGTGGATCCGGATTGGGCCAAATACGTTCCCGCGCCGGTACCGGATAATGAAAACGTCTTCGGCGTGCCCGAGATGCAAAGATGGTTCGGGGAAAATGGGACCGGCTGGAGCGACCTGGCCAGGAGACTGCCTTCGCTGTCTTATCCCGGCGTGAATATTGACAGCAATACCACGCGGATGGTCGTGGCCGAGGTGACCATTGGCCTGGGAGGAAGGCCCGCACCAGATGGTTTTACCGTGCTGCGGTGGGACGACCCGATCCGACCTACGAGAGTTATCCGATTGCTCGACCACGCCCTCGGGCCAACGGCCCGAGCACCCCAATCTCCGATCGGTGTCGGGCTTATGTTACGACGACCGGAGGAAGTCCAGACGGCGCAAATTTTTTTGCAATGCCAAACTGCGCCGACTGAGAAGGAACTCCAAGCGCTCCTGCCTGACGCGATCGTACGCGCGAATGCCGGCCTGCCGGAAAAGGTGCTGAAGTTTGAACCGGACGGAAACGGCTCCTACCGCGTCACCATGCCCAGGCTCGCCCGGGCGGCCGATTATCTGGCGTGGAGCGACGGACTTGAACCGCAATTCGCGTTGATCCGCGAGGCATTGCGACGACGGTCTTCGCAGTTGCAAGGCTATTACGGCAATCCAAGCCGAATCCCGGGTCCAAATTTCAGCTCCATGCGGAGTCTGGTGCAAACACTGGGAGCGCGGGCGCAATGCCATCTTTTGTTGGGCCAGCCCGAGAAAGCATTGAGCGACTTGAGGCTCATTCACGATTTTTGCCGCCGGATCCTCGAAGAGAACCAGCCCATGACTTTGTTGGCGGCGATGATCAACGCGGCCGTGCGGGAACTCTACTCGGCGCAAATCGCCGAAGGGCTGCGCTTGCAAGCCTGGCGCGAGACCGAACTGGCCGCGCTGGAAGAGCAACTCAAATCCGCCAGTATCATGCCACCGGTGAAACAGGCTTTCGTAATGGAGGCCACGGCAACTTTCCGCACCTTGGAAAGTGTTCCTTCAGCCGGGTTGGTGAAACGATCGGTTTTGAGCGGATTGTGCCCGCGCGGCTGGGGCTATCAGCACATGGCCTCCCGGGTTCAGTTGGGCTTTGATCGCGTTGCCAGTATCGATATCGCCAACCAACTAATTTTCCCGGACCAGGTAAAGGCTGCGGACAAAAAGACTCAGGCGCTCACCGAGGGGTCGCCCTATGCTTTTGTTGACCGCCTGGCGCCGGCCAGCTTTGTCCTGGCTTGTCAACGCGCCGCCCATGCTCAAACCCAGGTCAACCAGGCGCTCGTCGCGTGCGGCCTCCAACGTTACCAGCTTGTCCGCGGTGAATATCCCGAAACCCTCGACGTCCTCGTTCCCCAATTCCTTGAGGAAATTCCCCACGACGTCATTGGCGGCCAACCACCTCATTATCTCCGTACCGCTGATGGCACATTTATACTTTACTCCATCGGCTGGAGCGGAATGGATAATGGAGGTGCGCGTGGCCCATCGTTGCCGGGTGCGGATGGCGACTGGGTCTGGCCCGATTAAGTTCCGAACCACACGGTTATGCCCAAATCTGAGATCATGAGGAAGCCGCTCCGGTCCGCGAAGGCCTTCACTCTCGTCGAATTGCTGGTCGTCATCGCGATCATCGGGATTCTGGCCGCACTGTTGCTTCCGACGCTGTCCAAAGCCAGGCAAAAAACGAAGGGGATCGTGTGTCTTTCCAACCTGAAACAATTGACGACCGCCTGGATGTTGTATGCCGGCGACTATGATGACCGGCTCGCAACCAACGCCTGCGACGCAAACACCAACAGCTGGGCCGCAGGTTGGCTGGATTGGTCCGATCCGGCAGACCGGGACAATACGAACATTTTCAATATCATGAGTCCCCAGGGCTTGCTTTGGCCGTATTCCAAATCATTGCCCATTTATGTGTGCCCCTCGGACCCCAGCACCGTTGATATCAACGGCGTTATTTATCCCCGGGTTCGTTCTGTTTCCATGAATCAGAGGATGAACGGCAGCGATTATCCCAGTGCCCCCCTCGGGGAGTTTAATAATCCCAACAAACTCTCCGCCATCATTAACCCGGGTCCCGCCATGGCGTTCGTATTTATAGACGAGCGGGCCGACTCCATTAACGATGGATTTTTTGTTGTGTATATGTTGGATACTGGCGCCGGCGCCCGGTTGGGCAATATCCCGGCCAATTATCATAATGGTTGCAGCGCCATTTCATTTGCTGATGGACACACGGAAATCCACAAATGGGTGGACCCTCGGAGCGAACCACCCCTGATTCCAAATGGCCTTGTATCCATTGGCCCCGTGCCAAATGATCCAGACATCGCGTGGCTCCAACTGCATTGCTCCGCGCGTAACTAAAACGGCTTCGCGAACTCCCGCACCCAGAACTCATGCGGTTTCATTCCTGGATAAAATAGCTGAGATTCTCCAACTCGATGGCCACGTTCACATTGTTGACCATCACTTCTTCGGGGACGCTCAGGACAATGGGGGAAAAATTCAAAATGCCCGCGATGCCGCTGCCCACGAGAGTGTTGACCACCTCCTGTGCCGCCTCGGCAGGCACGGTGATGATCGCCATCCGCACGCCGTGCTTCTGCACAAACGCCGGCAAATCGCTCATGCCATAAATCGTCACGTTGACCTTTTTGTCGCGCGGCCGGTCCGGCATCGCGTCGAACGCCGCAACGATTTCAAATCCCTCGGGCTCGAAGCCGCGATAGGACAAAAGCGCGAGGCCAAGATTACCCACGCCCACTAGAATCACCGGTTGCAGGCGCGACGTGCCGAGTTCATCCGCGATGCGCTTGAAGAGTTCGGCCACGTCGTAGCCCAGCCCACGCGTGCCGAAGGTGCCGAAATACGCGAGGTCCTTGCGCAACTGCGTCGGCTTCACGCCGGCAACCTTGGCCAGCGCTTCGCTGGAAACGGTCTGCATGTTTTTTTCTTTCAAGCGCGCGAGGCAACGCAAGTAGGTGGACAAACGATAGATGGTCTTACGCGGGATTTCGGGACGAGTGTTTTTTTTCACAGGATCGCTATTGCTTCGGCCGTTTCCACAGGTAACAGGCAAAGGACCACAGGCCGGAGAATTTATAGCCGGGATCCACATATTTTTCGATAACGTAGAAAGCGAAGTAGTAAAACCGGCAGAAACACCAGATGGTAAGCGCCAGCAACAACGCCAATTTCCAACTGGGTTGTTCGAGCCAGACCAGCACCGCCGCGGCGATGCCGAGCAGCAGAAAGAGAATTCCCTTGGCCTTGATCCAGAAGCTGCTGGTGAGATCTTTCATGGCCGCAGACTCAGGATGGCGTCCGCCGCGCGCTCGGCGGCGCCCGGGCGTCCGAGCGATGCGATCACGGATTTCAGCTTGAGTTGCACCGCTTCGCGCCGCATCGGCGCGCGCAACAATTCCTGCGCCGCGCGCGCCAGATTTTCCGGCGTGGCGTTGGCTTGAATGAATTCCGGGAAAATTTCTTCGCCGGCCAGCAGGTTCGGCATGGCGATGTACGGCACGTTGATGATTTGTCGGGCGATCGCGTAGGTCGGCCATGACGTTTTGTAAAAGACGACCGTAGGCACGCCCAACGCGGCGCATTCCATGGTGACCGAGCCGGATTTGGCAATGGCCAGGTCGGCTTCCGCAAGAGCCGCGGTCAAACCGCCGACCTGGACTTCCAAACCAGTGGGCAAGGCCATGGGCCCAACGGATCGAGCGAGCGTGTCGTTCGGCAAAATAATCTTACCTCGCAAAGCAGGGAGGGCGCGCCGCATCAATTCGAAGGTGGCGGTCACCACCGGCCAGTGCCGGCGCACTTCGTCCTTGCGACTGCCAGGCAACAGCACGACGGACGGCGCCATCGTCCCTGATCGGTCAGGGCGATTTCCGGCCGAGGCAATTCGCTCGACCATCGGATGGCCCACGAATTCGACCCGCAATTGCGGGGCGCGCCGGGTGTACCAGGCCTTTTCAAATGGGAAGATGCTCAACAAGAGATCGTAATTCTCCGCCAAAGTGAAAGCCCGGTCCGGGCGCGAAGCCCAAACCTGCGGCGAAACAAACTGCACGATCCGGGGATTCCACGGCACAAACTCGCCATGATGCCGCCGCACGTAATTTTTTATCGCTTTTCCGAAGCGAAGATTAAACCCGCCGTAATCCACGCCAATGATGACGTCCGGTTGCTCCGTCACGGCCAGCGTCAGCAAACGGTAAAACAAACGGCGCAGTTTGAAGTAATGCTTGAGCACCTCGGAGATGCCAATCATGGAGTGTTGCGTCAGGTCGAAGACCAGATCCACGCCCGCCGCTGCCAGCTTCGGTCCGCCAGCGCCGATAAATCGCGGCACTAGGGCGGTGCGCAAAGGCTGGGCCTCCGCGGACTGGTCCAATGAACTTGCAATCACCTTTCGTCGCAACGCCACGACCAGTTCCGCGGCGAGGGTGTCCCCGCTCGCTTCCCCGGCGATGAGCATGAACGTCCTGGGTTTCATGGCGCGAGCCGCATCAGGGCTGGATCGCCCGCACCTGACGGGTGATTTCGAATGCCAGGTCCAACGCGCGCTTGGCGGATTCCCCGCTGACGAGCGGCGTCTGCTTTTCCCGCACGCACGCCACGAAATGTTGGAGTTCCAGTTTGAGCGGCTCATCCTTCGCGATAGGCACCGGCTCGCGCACAATGCGTTTGCCGCCGAATTCGCTGACGATGGTCGAGTCCCGGCCCATGCCCAGCTTGGCGGCGAGAACCTTTTTAAGAATTGAACTTTCCTCCTCGCCATCGCGGGCGATGCGATAGATGAACCCTTCCTGCGCCCGGTAATCGAGCGAGATATAGCTCGGGGCCTCGCCGCCGCTAAAGACGCGAATCTTCCGCATCCGCTCGGGACTCACCCGGCTCGCGGTCAGGTTCGCCACACACCCGTTGGCGAAGCGCAGCCGGGCGTTGGCGATGTCCTCGGATTTGCTCAGCACCGGAATGCCCACGGCGTCCACGCTGGTGACCGGGGATTTCACGAATGCCAGCACCACATCCAAATCATGGATCATCAAATCAAGCACCACACCGATATCCGTGCTGCGGGCCGGATAGGGCGAGAGACGATGCGTTTCGATAAAACGCGGCTGCGGCGCGGCGGAAACCAGGTAAGTGAACACAGGGTTGAAACGCTCCACGTGGCCCACCTGCAGAACGCGATCGCGCTTTTGGGCGAGTTCGACCAATTCAGCGGCTTCGGCCACATTATCCGTCATCGGTTTCTCGACGAGCACATGCTTGTTTTCCGCGAGCAGTTGTTTGGCGAGGTCGTAGTGTGTAATGGTCGGCGTGACGATGCTGAGAGCATCCGCGGCGGCGGCGGCTTCCGCGACTGAGCTAAAGACGGGCACATTGTGCTTCGCGCCGATTTTGCGCGCGGCCTCGGGCAGCGCGTCATAAACCCCCACCAACTCCACCTGCCCCGCCGCAGTCAATTCGGAATAAATGCGCACATGCTCCTTGCCGAGTGAACCGGTGCCCAGCACGGCAACTTTGACCTTTGAACCCATGCGGACAGTCTGCCACTGAAGCGACGGCGATGACAACAGGCAACCGGACCGCGCCGCCGAATAATTGTTGATGCGCCCAAAAATCGGAGCGCGGCTCTGTGAGCCGCAGCGCGCCAAACCACTACGAAACATCGGGTAACCTCGCGCCCCGCCAGATTGATCGTAACCGCTGCGGGTCACAGACCCGCGCTCCGCCGCATTCTAAAACCGTCCTTTGCGGAAGTATTAATCGGGCCCGCCCTTGGCAAACTTTCAACTTTCAAGAATGGCGCGGCGTCGCCAAGATTCGCGCGTGCTGTTACTTGCTTATCTTTTGACCGCGCTCGCCGCGTATCTGCTCGGTTCGCTGCCGACCGGCTTTCTGGTCGCGAAAGCGCGGGGCATTGATATTCGCACCGTGGGCAGCAAGAACATGGGCGCCACCAATGTTTTCCGCACACTCGGCAAGGGCCCCGGAATTGTGGTGCTGGTCGTGGATGGGCTGAAAGGATTCGCGGCCGCGGCCTGGCTGGGGGATTTGATGTGCCAGAATTTTGCCGTGCCGGACGATCAAAAGCTGACGCTCCACGTTGTGGGCGGCATCGCGGCGGTGCTGGGGCATAATTACACCTGCTGGCTGCAATTCAAAGGCGGCAAGGGCATTGCGACCACTGCCGGGGTCTATTTTGCGCTGGCGCCGGGGTCGGTCACGATTGCCATCGGGGTCTGGCTGCTGCTGTTCGTGGCCACCCGCTATGTTTCGGTGGCCTCGATTGGCGCGGCGGTGGCCTTGCCCACGGCGGTCTGGTTCACCGGCAACCCGTTGCTGGGCGTCGTCACCACGGCGCTCGGAGCGATGGCCATTTACAAGCACAAGGCCAACATTCAGCGCCTGATGGCCGGAACTGAAAATCGCATCCAGTTCAAGAAAAGGACTCCAGCCACATGAAAATCACCGTACTCGGCGCGGGAGCGTGGGGAACTGCGCTGGCGAAAATGCTCGCGCAGAATGAACATGACGTCGTCTTGTGGGATTTTTTCCCGGAAACAGTCGAAGTCATCAATCGCACGCATTGTAACGAGCGTTATCTCCCAGGCATTCCACTGCCAGTCAATTTGCGAGGAGAAGCGGATGCGAATGTTGCCGTGAGTCCGGCGGAGCTGGTGGTTGTGGCGAGCGTTTCCAAAGGATTTCGCAATGTGACTCGATGCCTCCGATCCTATCACGGCGTGGTGGTGAGTGTGACCAAGGGAATCGAGTTTGAAACCGGCAAAACGATGACCGATATCCTGGCGGAAAACGCGCCCGGAGCACGCGTGATCGCCATGTCAGGTCCCACCCTGGCCATGGAAGTCGCGCGCGGCATTCCCACTGCCATCGTGGCCGCGAGCACGGATGCCGCCGCAGCGCAGATGGTTCAAACCTTGTTTCATAGTCCGGCTTTCCGGGTCTATACCAGCACAGATGTCCACGGTGTGGAACTTGGCGGCGCGCTGAAAAATGTGATCGCCATCGGTGCGGGGGTTTGTGATGGACTGGGCTTCGGAGACAACTCGAAGGCCGCGCTGGTCACGAGGGCCATATCTGAAATGCGCCGCCTGGGCGTCGCTTGCGGGGCGCAGTCAGAAACCTTTCGGGGATTGAGCGGATTGGGCGATCTCATGGTCACGTGCTTCTCCAAGCTCAGCCGCAATCGCGGCTTCGGCGAGCGCCTGGGCAAAGGTGAGAAAGCCGAAGCCATTGTAGCCAGCATGACCGCAGTGGCGGAGGGTTATCCCACGGCGCGATCGGCGCGGGAACTGGCGCAACGCCACCGGGTGGAAACCCCGGTCATGGAAGAGGTCTATGCGATGCTTTATCAAGGCAAGGACGTCCGGCAAGCGGTCCAGGATTTGACGGCCCGGGAATCAAAGGCCGAGGATTAGACAAGTAAGGTTTTTGTAAAGTTTCGGTGACATCGCGCACCTGATTCTTCACTGTTTTTCGGTGGAGTTCGAAGCGAAGAATCTCATTCTGGCGTTCTTGGTCGAAGTTCCTTCACCAAGCTGAAGGCTTGGCAGACATTAGCCGGGGCTTGCGGAGCAGCGCGACGACACCCCTGGTAAGCGGCTAAAGAATCATCCATCCCGGAGGGATGGCAGAGTCGCGTGGCATGAGGTCCAAATCAAAATGGCCTGATGAACTGAAATCACGCCAGTTCGTGAGATTGCACGGGCCGTTGTGTCACTCTTCCAGAGTGAATTTAAATATTAACGCGCCATCCGGGGGTATCGTCACTGAAATAGCGAAGCGCCAGATACTCATATTGCGAAAAAACTCCGGACCGAATGATTGGGCTCGAACTGCCTGGATATTTGGCTGGACGGGACTCCAATCAACGGGCCAATTCCGCTTTCATCAATTTCAGCAAATCCGCATGGCTGTCCACGGCCTTGAATTGAGGAAATTCCTGTTTCACCTTCTCGGGGGCGTGGATCAAAAAGCCCCGGTCGGCCTCGCCCAGCATGGTGGTATCATTGTAGGAATCGCCGGCGGAAATGACGTAATAATTCAGCGACTTTAGCGCGGCGACGGATTTCTGTTTCTGATTGGGCTGCCGGAGCTGATAGCCGGCAATGCGGTCATTCTCCACGATCAAGCGGTGGCAAAACAAGGCGGGCCAGCCGAGTTGGCGCATCAGCGGTTGCGCAAACTGTTCAAACGTGTCGGAAAGGATGATCACCTGCACCAAGGCGCGCAGTTCATCGAGAAATTCCTTGCCGCCGGGCAACGGCTTGAGCGTGCCAATGACGTTTTGGATATCCGAAAGCTTGATGCCGTGCCGGTCGAGGATTTCGATGCGATAGCGCATCAGCTTGTCGTAATCCGGTTCATCACGGGTGGTGCGACGCAACTCCGGGATGCCGGTCTTTTCGGCGACAGCGATCCAAATTTCGGGCGTCAGCACGCCTTCCATGTCCAAGGTGACAATCGTTTGTTTCACAAGGCGCGGAGTCTTTCAAAATCATGGTCGAGTGTCCAGCGTGGTGGAGATCGGAGTGCGTCCATTTCCGGGCGGGGGAAGGTGCGGGTGCGGGAATGGTTGGGAAATCACACGACGGTGCATTGCTCACATCGCTGCGACCGTGGCTGGGCGCATTTCGGCGTCAACCCTGATAGCCGGACATCAAGGCCAGCATATCACGCACCGCCGCCACCAAGCCCACAAACACGGCCTGGCTGACAATGCTGTGGCCTATGTTCAACTCCTCCAGATGCGGCACCTGATGCAGCGCGGGCAGGTTCGCGTAATTCAAACCATGCCCCGCATTCACCCGCAAACCCAACGAGTGCGCGAGTTTCGCGCCGGAAATCAATCGGGCCAGTTCGGATGAACGCGCGGTGGCATCGCCAAACGCCTCGGCGAAGGCGCCGGTGTGCAATTCAATAAACTGACTGCCGGTTCGTGCCGCCGCCTCGATCTGCGTCGCATCGGGCGCGATAAAAAGGCTGACCTCGATGCCGGCGGCGTTCATGCGCTGGCGGGTTTTAGTGAGTTCGCCTTCATGGCTCACCACATCCAAGCCGCCTTCTGTGGTAATTTCCTGCCGGTGTTCCGGCACCAGGCACACGATCTCCGGCTTCACGGCCAGCGCGATCTCCACAATTTCCGGCGTGTTCCCCATCTCCAGGTTGAGCCGGGTCCGGATCGCCTCGCGAACCGCCCACACATCACGGTCCTGAATGTGTCGGCGGTCCTCGCGCAAATGAATCGTGATGCCCGCGGCTCCCGCCGCCTCGCAAATTTTTGCGGCAGCGACCACATCCGGTTCGCCCCGGCTCTGGCCGCGATAGCGGGCCTGACGCAGGGTGGCCACGTGATCTATGTTGACGCCGAGTTTTAACATGGCCGGGCCGCGGAATTCCACCCATTCATCGGATACTTCATCAGACCTTGTCTGCCACAGGCGCCGGCAATTCGCAAATGGAATCGTTTTGCAGTTGCGCAACCGCGGCGGGCCTGTTTCCTATCCGGCGTGTCATCGGTCCGCGTTTTTTTAAGATACTGGTTGCCCGTCCTGCTCTGGATGAGCCTGATTTTCACGGCTTCGAGCGACAGCGGGTCGGCGCAACATTCCTCGCGGCTGATCGGGCCGTTGGTGCATTGGTTGTTTCCCAACCTGGCCGAACCCCGCGTCGAGGACATCATTTTCTTCATCCGCAAGTGCGCGCACGTGACGGAGTTCGCGCTGTTCACGCTTTTGGTCTGGCGGGCGATTCGCAAACCCGTTCGCAACGATCCGCGTCCCTGGAGTTGGCCGCAAGCGTGGCTGGCCATTGGCATCGCGTTTGTTTACGCCTCCAGCGATGAAATTCACCAGCGCTTTGTGCCCAATCGCGAAGGACGTTTTCATGATGTTTTAATAGATACGGGTGGCGCCATCCTGGGAATGGTGGTGATTTGTTTGCTAATGAAGTTCTCCCGAGTAACGCGCGCCAATTAATTCCGCGATTCAGTTGCCGGGAAACTCCCGTGCGCTACACTGACACGGTGATTCGCAACATCATCTTCGACTGGTCCGGCACGCTGGTGGACGATCTGCCGGCGGTGTGGCTGGCGACGAACCACGTGCTGGAACAGGCACAACGTCCGACGATCACCCTGGAAACGTTTCGCGCGGAATTTTGCCTGCCCTTCACCACGTTTTACGACAAGTTCACGCCGCATATTCCCTTGCCGCAATTGGAGGAATGGTTTCACGGGCGTTTCAAACAGGTGCAGGATTCCGTGTGTGCCCTGCCCCACGCGACGCAATTTGTGAATTTCTGCCGCGAACACCAGTTGCGGACCTTTCTCCTCAGCACGGTGCGCGACGACCACTTTGCCGTGCAACATCGCGCCAGCGGGTTTGGCGAATTCCTGGAAAAGCCGTACACCGGGGTTTGGGACAAACGCCAAAAAATCCATGCGATCATCGCCGAGAACGGACTCAATCCCGACGAAACCCTGTTCATCGGGGATATGCAGCACGATATCGAGACGGCGCGCCACGGCGGGATTCATTCCTGCGCGGTGCTCACCGGTTACAACACGCTGGAACAATTGCGCGCCGCGGCACCGGATTTGATCGTGGAGCATTTGGGTGAACTGCGGAACACTTTGGAGGCAAATGGGTTTCACCTGAAACCGCAGCCCGCGCAGTCTGAAGACGCGCGGCCGCCCATCGCCACGGTGGGGGCACTGATCTTCAATGAGGCCGGCGAGGCGTTGATGATTCGCACCCAAAAGTGGTCCAATTTGTGGGGCATTCCCGGCGGTAAGATCAAATGGGGCGAAACCTCCGAGGACGCGTTACGCCGGGAGATCAAGGAAGAGACCGATCTCGACGTCACGGGCATCCGTTTTATGCTCGTGCAGGATTGCATCCATTCAAAAGAATTTTATCGCGACGCCCATTTTGTTCTCTTAAACTACACGGCACACGTCACCGGCGGGTCAAATCAGAATGTCACGTTGAATGACGAAGCGCGGGAATTTCGCTGGCTGAAGCCGGCGGCCGCGCTGCAATTGCCAGTCAACGCGCCCACGCGGAAACTGTTGGAAGTCGTGATGGCGCAGAAATAACCCCAGCATGGGCCAGATCAAAATCAGCGACCTCGAATTGTCCCTCCACGTCGGCGTGTCCGACGAGGAACGCGCCAAACCGCAACGCTTGTTGGTGACCGTGGAAATGGAGCACGATTTTGCCTCCGCCGCCGCCACCGACCGCGTCACCAAGACGATTGATTATTCCGCTGTCGCGCAACGCCTGCTCCAATTCGGCGAGGGCCGCAGTTGGAAATTGATCGAGAAACTGGCCAATGACATGGCCGAATTGATCATCAACGAATTTCAACCCGGCGAGGTGCGGATTGAACTGAAAAAATTCCCCATTCCGCAGGCGCAGTATGTTTCGGTGGCGCTGGCCAAGACGCGCACGGGCATGGGCGTCAAGCGGGCGGCGTGGGGTATCCCGTGATGTAGGTTTCGAGTTGTTGAATCGTGGAGTTCTGGGCGGAAATCACCCAGTTCACGAGATCGCCAATCGAAATCACGCCCAAAATCTGCTGTCCCTCCAGTACCGGCAGATGCCGCACCCGATTTTCCGTCATGAGCCGGAGGCATTGATCCACCGTGTGATCCGGGGTCACGGATACCACCTGACCGGATAAAATTTCCTGAACCCGGGTGCCTTTGGAGGAGCGGCCTTTCAAGGCCACTTTGCGGGTGTAATCGCGCTCGGAAATGATTCCGGCGAGTTTGTTTTCCTGGGTAACCAGCAGCGCGCCGATATTTTTGGCGGCCATCAATTCAATGGCCTCATAAACGGTGGTGTCGGGGGAAATGGTCCAGGTGGCGCTGCCTTTGTGCGTCAGGATTTCGCGGATGGTGCCAACGGTTGTCATGACGCGAGCAGCTTACCACGCTCGTCAACCTGCGGCGAAGGATATTTTGAAAAACGTATTTCATTTTTCAGCCGTCACACCGCCCGGCGATTGAATTCCACCGCATCCGCGTAGCGCACGCCGCTTCCGCCGAATATATCCAAGGCGGAGCCGATGGTTAAATGCACCTTCCCCTGCCCCAACCGCGTCACTTCCACCAAATCGTCGAGCGAACTGGCCCCGCCGGCATAGGTCGTCGGAACCGGCGCCCACTCTCCCAACCACGTCACCAATTCGCGATCAATCCCCCGGCACAATCCCTCCACATCCACCGCATGGATCAAGAATTCCGTGCAAGAGGCGGCGAAGTTTTTGAGGGTTTCCCCGGTGAGTATGACTTCTGTGAATTTCTGCCAGCGATCGGTTACCACAAAATATTTTCCATCCCGCAGACGGCAGCTCAGGTCCAGGACCAGCCGATCTTTTCCGACGACCGCGACCAATTCCGCCAACCGCGGCCAATCCACGCGGCCCTCGCGAAAAACCCAGCTTGTAACGATGACCTGCGATGCCCCGGCATCCAGCCAATCGCGAGCATTTCCGGCATTGATCCCGCCGCCGATTTGCAATCCGCCGGGATAGGCGGCCAGCGCGGCGCGGGCCTCGGCCTCATTGCCCGGCCCGAGCATGATGACGTGACCACCCGCGAGACCATCGCGGCGGTAGCGTTCCGCAAACCAGGCGGCATTTTTATCCGAGACAAAATTGGTCCGCAACGACCCGCCTCGATCCTGAAGCGAGCCGCCCACGATCTGCTTCACCTTGCCTTCGTGAAGATCAATACACGGACGAAACATGAAACGAAGCTAGAACCGGGTCGCAAATTAGGCAAGCGGCGTCCACGCCCCGGAACGCCGGTCTCCGACCCGGCTCGGTTCGTCAGAAGTTTCAAGTTTGAAGTTTCAAGCCCTGACCCCCAAAAAGGGGGCTGATGAGGAAAGAAACTTTCGTTTGGGGAGCGTCCTGTGGTAAAAGGTTTGCGGGTGGTTTCGGCGAGCTATGACCGGCTCAACAATGGTGCTTGCGTGCCCGTTTTCAAGCTTGGTCCCGGGATTCTCGGCTGATGGATTAGTGAGGTGGCGCAGGCTCTTGGAAAGCCTGCGCCATCATCCTGTTTAAGAGATTGCAGTTTTTTCCTGCCACTCCTGGGCCGGAAGCGCCCCTTGATTACCATGAAGCAACCTCTCAAAAAAGCGTCTGCGAAAAAAGCTAAAATCAACATCCAGCCCGATTGGGAACTGGTTAATCCGAACGCCGCCGGCATCGACATCGGCTCGCGGGAACATTGGGTTTGCGTCCCGCCGGACCGGGCCGCCACGCCAGTGCGCAAGTTTGGCACCTTCACCTGCGACCTGGAAGCCCTGGCGGACTGGTTGCAACAATGCGGGGTTCAGAGCGTGGCCATGGAGGCGACCGGGGTCTATTGGATCGCGGCCTTTCAAATCCTGGAACGCCGCGGGCTGGCCGTGATTTTGGTCAATGCCCGGCAGACCAAAAATGTGGCCGGACGCAAGAGCGACGTGCAGGACTGCCAGTGGATTCAGCGCCTGCACACCTACGGGTTGCTGCAGGGCTCCTTCCGACCGGAGGATCGTTATTGCGTGCTGCGCACGTTCCTGCGCTATCGGGACGAACTGGTCTGCGCCCGCAGCACGCAGTGCCAGCACATGCAGAAAGCGCTCCAGGAGATGAACGTGCAACTGCACCATGTCCTGAGCGACGTGACGGGCGTCAGCGGCCTGGCGATCATTCAGGCGATCCTGGCGGGGCAACGCGATCCGGCCCAACTGGCGGGACTGGCGGACCGGCGGGTGCGGGCCAGCCAAGAGACGATCGGCAAGGCCCTGACCGGGGATTACCGGGCCGAACATCTCTTTGTGCTGCGCTGCGCATTTGAACTGCATCAGACGCTGGCGGAAAAGCTGCGGGCCTGCGACGAACAGTTGGTGGCCGAAATCGGGCGGCTGCCCGAGCCGGTCCCGCCGGCGGCGCAGCCGTTGCCCGCCCGCAAGGCGGGCCGCCCGGCGGCGGCGGACCAAATGCTCGGCCAGGATATGCGTGAACCGCTGTATCGTAAATTGGGCAGCGACCTGACCGCCATTGAAGGCATTGGGATTACGACGGCGCTGGTCCTCCTGAGCGAACTGGGGACCGGGGTCGACCACTTTCCTTCCGAGAAGCACTTTGCCTCCTGGCTGGGCCTCTGTCCGGACAACCGGATCAGCGGCGGCAAGGTCTTAAGCAGCCGGACCCGCCGGGTGAACAATCGCATCGCCACCGCGTTGCGCATGTCGGCCATGACGCTGCACCGCAGCCAAAGCGCGTTGGGAGCCTTTCACCGGCGCATGCGCGCCCGATTGGGCGCCGCCGCCGCGATCACGGCGACCGCGCACAAACTCGCCCGCCTGGTCCATCGCCTTCTCAAGCATGGGGAAGCCTATGTCCGCCAAGGCATGGAAGAGTATGAGCGGAAATTTCAGGAACAAAAATTGCGCGGCTTGAAGAAATCCGCCGCCGCCTTGGGCTTCGAACTGACCGCCGTTCAACCCCGCGCAGTTCCAGTTTCTTAAGAGTCTCCGTAAATTGGTCAGCACGTTCGAACTCGAGGGCTTAAAACTTGAATCTTGAAACTTGAAACTTGAAACTCCCCAAAGAAACGAGCCGGGTCGGAGACCGGCGTTCCGGGGCCGCAATTTTTGGTTTTGACTTCGGGCCCTCAACCGGTAGATTGGCGCGCATTGGTCGGGGTCGTAGCTCAGTTGGTAGAGCACCACAATGGCATTGTGGGGGTCATGGGTTCGAATCCCTTCGGCTCCACCATCCTTCGCCGGAGCATCGCGGCGGCGAAGGATGCCGCGCCGTAGCCTTCGCGCAGGCGGGCGGGAGCGTCCCCTGCATATTCCGCTCCGGCTACGGCTCGGCAAGCCCAGCCGAAGTTCCATGCAACGGTTTTTCATCCTTCGCCGGAGCATCGCGGCGGCGAAGGATGCCGCGCCGTAGCCTTCGCGCAGGCGGGCGGGAGCGTCCCCTGCATATTCCGCTCCGGCTACGGCTCGGCAAGCCCAGCCGAAGTTCCATGCAACGGTTTTTCATCCTTCGCCGGAGCATCGCGGCGGCGAAGGATGCCGCGCCGTAGCCTTGGCGCAGGCGGGCTACGGCTCGGCAAGCCCAGCCGAGGTTCCATGCAACAGTTTTCCTACGTTTACATCCTGGAATCGGATTTTGGTGGCAAACACTTTTACGTTGGTCTCACCGCAGACTTGAAAGCGCGCCTCGCAAAACATAACGCGGGGGAGGTCCCACATACCTCCAAGTTCAAACCCTGGCGGATCAAAACGGCCGTCGCCTTCACTGACTTTGATCGTGCGGCCGCATTCGAACGTTACCTCAAATCCGGCTCAGGTCGCGCTTTCGCAAAAAAGCATTTGTAAGCCAGCATCGCGGCGGCGAAGGATGCAACCGGAGACTTCAATTGGCCGGACGGTATTCCTCGTCCAACATCGCATACCAGATCTGGTTCACCCACTCACCCTTTACCCAGTTCGCTTTGATGCTTTCGCCTTCGCGCCTCATTCCCGCCGCTTCCAGCAACCGGCAAACGGCGGTGTTCCGGCTATCGCCGTAAGCTACCATGCGATGGGCCTGAAGCCCGGCGAAAACAAACTGCATGGCACCCTGCACCGCCTCCTTCCCGAAGCCCTGGCGCCGATGGCTTGGATGGATCATCAGGATTAATTTCAATTCCTGGCAGGGCTGTTTTTCACGGTAGTAAAGCGACAAAAAGCCGATCAATTTGGCCTGGTCCGTGCGCTCAACGCCGAAGCAGATGCCCTCGTCCGGGTTGGTCAGCTTCGCGGTTTTATCTCTATCGAGCCATTCCTCCACCTGCGTTTCATCCAACGGCATCCAGTCAAGGTAACGAAACGAAGCCTCGTCTGCCATCAGTTCAAAGAGATCCCGGGCGTCCTGGCCGGCCAAACGTCGCAGCACCAGCCGTGGTGTCTGGATGGGAATGGGCAGCACCGCCGCCATCTCCGTGCCCTCTGCCGGCACGATCAAGACCTCCGGACACGAGGGGCAATCCTGCGGGGTGCCGCTCCAATCCGCTGGAAACGAGGCCAGGAAACCGCAGTGCGGACATTTGCAGTCAATAAATGATGGCTCCATCTCAGGGTCTTTCATAGGCGCGACAAGTTTTGGATATTGAGTCGAGATTGCATTTTTTCCGCCAGCCGCACAATCGTGTAATTTCAGAATGGTCGCCGTCGCATTTTCCTCGCAAAACTCGCGCCTTCGTGGCATCAATGCCGAAGCCGTTAAACGATCCCGCAAATCAATGACCGCACTGAAAACTGGCTGGCTCCCGCTGCTTTCCGTCGTGGGAATGCTGCTAACCGCGAGCGCACCGGCCCAGGAGGAGAATTTGAAAATCATCCGCGAGAAGACTGAAATCCGCCTCAAGGAAATCGCCCACCGCTCCCGCGGCGCTTTGGGCTTCAGCGTCCTGGACCTGACCAGCGGCGAACGTTTCGCGCTAAACGAGAACGTCGTCTTTCCCCAGGCCAGCGCCATCAAGATCGCGATCTTGATGGAAGTTTTCAAACAGGCCGGTGAAGGAAAATTCAAGCTCACGGACCCGCGTCGGGTGGAACAGAAAAATAAAACCGGCGGCAGCGGAATCTTGATTGAACTCGGCGACGGCTCGGTCACGCTTTCGATCTACGACCTATGCGTGTTGATGATTCTGGTGAGCGACAATACCGCCACCAACCTCCTCATTGACCTGGTGGGGATGGAGAACATTAATCGCACCATGGAATCGCTCGGGTTGAAGCAGACGCGGGTGCGCCGGCGGATGTTGGACACGGCGGCGTCCGTCCGCGGCGACGAAAACACGTCAACGCCAGCGGAAGCGGCGCGAGTCATGGAAGCGTTATTCAAAGGCGAATTCATCAATCGAAAAACCTGCGAGGAAATCCTCACCATCCTCAAAAAATCCAAGAACACCAACCTGAAAGCCGGGGTGCCGTCGGATGTGGTGCTGGCGAACAAGCCCGGCGGCATTTCGGGCGTGGTCACGGAATGGGCGATCGTCTATCTGCCGAACCGGCCGTACGTGGTGACGGTCATGGATAATTATGGTGTGGAGGACGACGCGGCGACTGCGCTGAAAGAAATCTCGCGAACGCTGTACGATTATTTTTCGCGTCTCGCGCAAGCCACACCTCATGGGGCGTACGTGACCAAACCGAAAAAGCCCGCTTCCAGAGATTAGGCCAGCCAGGGTGGTTTCGAAAATAGTTGAGGATTTAACCACAGAGGAACAGAGACACAGAGAGGAATGCTTTCCTTTGCTTCTCCGTGCCTCTGTGTCTCTGTGGTTCACTTCTTTGTCTTGCGGGTTCGCGCGGACAAGGCTGTCCGCGCTCCGTGGGCGCGCTAAAATTTTCTCCCGTTCGCGGCACGCCTGCGCTATTTCTCAAGCATGGCATTTTCATTGAAAGATAAATGGGTTCTCATCACCGGCGCATCGAGCGGTTTCGGCGCGGCTGCGGCGCAGGCTTTCGCCACTCAAGGCGCAAAGCTGCTGCTCGGGGCGCGGCGGATGGAGCGTCTGGAGACCGTGGCGGCGCAAGCCACAAAGGATGGCGCCAGCGAGGCGCATTGCCATCGGCTCGATGTGGCGAGCACGCCCAGCGTCACGGCATTTATGAAATGGGCGCGGGAGCGCCTGGGAGCGGCGCCCTTGCACGTGCTGATCAATAACGCCGGCGGCGCCTTGGGCATGGAAACCGTGGCCGAGGGCAAAGACGAGGACTGGGAAGGCATGATGCAGAGCAACGTGCTGGGCGTGTTGCGCATGACGCGCGCCGCCCTGCCCTTGCTGCCGCACCATGACGGCGCGTCCATCTTGAATGTGGGATCGGTCGCTGGGCGCGTGGCTTACGAGGGCGGCTCGGCTTACTGCGCCGCCAAGGCCGGGGAATTGCAGATCACCCGCACCCTGCGCTTGGAATTGTTCGGCACGGGCATCCGCGTCAGTTCCATTGATCCCGGCCTGGCCGAGACGGAATTTTCGCTGGTGCGTTTCAAAGGCGACGCCGAGCGCGCCAAAAAACCGTATGAAGGAACCATCCCGTTGCGCGCCGAAGATGTCGCGGAGATTCTGCTATGGGTCGCCAGCCGGCCGCCCCATGTGAACATTGATGAAATGCTGATCAAATGCACCGACCAGGCGGCGATGCATAAGATTTACCGGAGGAAATAAGGCTTCAGGGCGACTAAAGAGCGTCGTCAATGTCCTGTTGCGTGATGGGATTTCCGGTGGCAGGTACAAAGGGCAACCAGCGCTTAATCGGCGTCGGCTTCTTCCCAATGCCAGCGCCTTCACTGCCCCCTTGGTGTAATCCTGCAGACGAGTCATTTGGGGCGTAAAGCCGGTCCGACGACGGCGAAGATATTCTCCTTCTCCCCGGGGGAGAAGGCCGGGATGAGGGCGAGCGTTTAACCAATTTCATGGTATTTCCTTAACTTGCGACCGGCATTGATCTGCCCTCGCGCTGTAGCTCGATCAATCAAGACCTCCTTACCATAATACTCTCGAAAAAGATGGGGGTGAAGAGAGCCCTCTCCCATCCGATGGGAGAGGGAGAATTACAGGGCCGCGCCCGTTGCATACGAATGGTTCAGATGGTCCATGCGGGTATCGGGATTCAGCGTCGCCAAAATTTCATGGGTCGCAACTACTTTTGCTGGCTTCGGATTGTTCCGCGAAAAAATTGCGCATTCGAATCACTTCTTTCCAGCGGTTACCATCGAAAAATCGTCCGTTCGGAACGGGGTCGCGGGGAGGCCATCCTGATTCCATAGATTCACCACCGGGCAATCCGCCCAGCCGTAGCGCACGGCGGCCGGCTTGGTGATTTCCGGGCTGCTGACCACCACGGTATCGCCAAAGATTTCTGCCTTGGCCCAGACGAATTTGTGGTCGTCGCCGCAGATCGCAAATCCTTTGAGTTCGCCATCACCGGCTTTCAAGCCTTTGCCGACGTGATCGAAGTGCAGGATGGCCTTGCCATTTTTGAATTCAGCGTTGCGATATTCCGGGCCGGAGAATTCGATTTTCTCGCCGTAAGCAATGGCTCGCGCGGCGAGGGCCAGGCGCGCCCCCACTGGCTGCTTTTTCTTGGGGTGAATGTCTTTGGGATCGCCCACGTCCGTGATCACAGCCATACCGGCCTTGGGCAGCACCTTCGTCGAAAGCCATTGCGCCTCGCGCAACTCTGCCCAGCCGCTTTCCTGGGGCTGGTCCTTGATTTCCATGAACGGCGCCAGTTGCACACACAGGAACGGAAAGTCCGTGCCCCAATCGCGCCGCCAACCCCGAATCATATCCACGAAGAGCGACCGATATTGTTCCGCGCGTCCCGCGTTGGATTCACCCTGATACCAGATCGCTCCCTTGATCGCGAAGGGCACCAAAGGCGCAATCATGCCATTATACAACTCAGTGGGCTTCCAGAACGGCGCGCCCGGCGCGTTCTTCTTAAACTCGCGATTGTTCTGCTTGGCTTCGTTCTTTTCCTTCTCAAATGCCGCCAAAGCTTCCTGGTAGGATTTATAGGCGGCCAAATATCCATCCAGAATCTCCGACTGATATCGGCCGTTGATTTCCAACGCCTCGCGGCTCATCCAGGCCTCGGCGGGCGAACCGCCCCAGTCAGATTGGATCAAGCCGACCGGCACTTTGCGCGCGGCTTGCAGGTCGCGGCCAAAGTAGTATCCGACGGCCGTCAGATTCTTCATCACTTCGGGCGAACAAACCTTCCAAGCGCCTTTGATTTTCGTCAGTGGCGCATCGGCCTTGACGTTGGGAACGTTAAAAATACGCAGCAACGAATTCGTGGCGCCCGCCACCGCCGCTTCGGGATCGGTGGTTTGATTCAAGGGCCATTCCATGTTGGATTGGCCGCTGCACAACCAGACTTCTCCCACGAGGACATTGGTAAACGTCAGCGTGTGATCGTCCGAACTGATGGTCAGCGTTTCGGGAACGCTGCTCGCCTTCAGGGCGCGCAGATTCACCGACCACTTCAAATTATGCGTGGTGGTGGAAACCGAACGGCCGCGAAATTTCACGGTCACCACGTCGCCTTCATGGGCGTAGCCCCAAACCGGCACCGGCACGCCTTGTTGCAGCACCATGTTATCGGAGAACAAGGCGGACACCTGGACATGAGCCGAACCACTGATGGTGGCGGCAAGAAAAACGGCAAGGGCAACGACCGGGATTCGCTTTGTCATGATTGTCATGGTTATCAGTGCAATGAAACTCTCCGCGCAGGTCAATAGAAATTCAAAACAAGGCGTCCCATTGGCTGCGGTCTTTAAGCAAAATTTCGCGCAGGAGCCGCACTGGCGGGCAACCGTGAGCCAGCACTTCATCGTGAAATTTTTGCAACGAAAAGGCCGCGCCCTCCTGTTGCTGATAATCGCGCCGCAATTTCAGCAGTTGCTGCTTGCCCAGGGTGTAATAGAGATAACCCGGATCGAACGTGCCGCGAACCGCCTCAGCGCGCGCGGGTTTCGCCTCGTAGTAGCAGTTGTCCTGGAAGAACCGCGTCGCCGCTTCGAGGCTCATGCCCTCGCAATGGGTCTTGATGGCTACGCACCACCGGCACAATCGGAGCAACGCCTCGTCGGATTGCGCGAGACGATACTTGGCGGCATTGAGCCGCTCGGCCGGGCTGGGATTCGCTTCGCGGCTCGCGCCGAAGCCTTCATCCACCAGCATCTGTTCACAATAATGCGCCCACCCTTCGACGAACGCATAACTGCTGAAAATCTTTTCCAGGCGCGTCGCGGCAGAGGCTTGCAGGCAGAGGAATTGCACGTAGTGGCCGGGATAGGCTTCGTGAATGGAAACCACATCGGTCGTGTAGTAGTTGAACGCAGTCAGCCATTCGTCCTTTTGCCGCGGGGTCCAATCTTTCTCCACCGGCGTGACATAGTAATAGGCTTCCGTGGCTTTGGCTTCGAACGGCCCGGGAGAATCCATCGAGGCAAAGCTCGTGGCGCGGGCGTATTGCGGCGTTTCCTCAACCTTGATCCGCACCTCGGATGGCAGCGTCACAATATGACGATCCTCGAGGAATTGGCGGATCGCCTCCAGATTCTTGCGCGTATCCGGAATCAAATCCTCCGCCGTCGGGTGATCCTTTTGAATCGCCTTGAAGACTTCGATGGGCGTTTGGCTCGGGTCAATCGCCCGGGCCGCCTCGGCAAACACCGCCTGCTCGCGATGCAGCTCCTGCAGGCCCATTTCCAGGAGGCGTTCGGGCGAGAGTGAGATGAGTTCGCCGTCGCGGGTCATCCGTTGAAATTTCTCGCGGCCCAGCGCGTAGTGATTGTGCGCGTGCGGCAATTTCTCGCGCTGCAGCCAGCCCGAATAGTCACGCAAAGCCGCAATCGCCAAGCGATTCGCCGCGTTAAATTCCGCCATCAAGGCCTCGTTCCGCACGTCGCGCAACGCCTCGACCAATTCCTTGCCGAGGAAATCCGCGGAGCCGTTGGAAATCTCAATTGCGGTCTCGATGTAAGGCTTGGCGAGCGATTTCTCAAGGTTGACGCGCGCGGCGGCCAGAACATGGGGGGCGGCTTTTTCAATGGCGATAATGGATCGGATCCGATTTTCCAAAGGCGCGAAGTCCCGCTTGATGTAAATGTTGACGTCCAACGCGCTGGCGTAGGTCATCGGGTTGCGGGTGTAACTTTGCAAATCCTCGAAGGAAAACAATTCGCCCGCGATAGCCGTCCGGAGCAGGCGATAATCATTCAACGCTCGCCCACTGAGCGAGTTGGTGGGAAGTGCGGCGAGTTCACGATCAAAACGCCGCAACCGCGTCAGTTCGGCGCGCAATGATTCCCGGCTGACATCCGTCATCCTGCCGTCGTATTCGTGCAAACCGAGGGCAGTGCCGGTGGCCGGTCGCCAGGCAAGGTAGCCGGAAATGAACTCGTCCGACAGCCTGGTGAATTGAACCTCCGCAGTGGCGGCGGTT
>JADMIO011430553.1_pt1 | contig 34234 bp, 32 predicted proteins | sample 8958161 | NCBI WGS metagenome assembly JADMIO01 (sample SAMN16585339, study PRJNA669376) | soil metagenome | isolation source: Crop rotation soil | place: USA: Cullars Rotation, Alabama | collected 2011 | reverse complement strand
TCCCACTGTGCTGGAAAGTTCGCCTGTGTCGCGAGTGCCGAGTTATTCATCAGGTTTGCGACGGCGGCTTCCACTGAACCGCCATTGAGCGCCGCACTGACGACAGGGCTGCTGGACGGCAGATAGTGCTCAAAATCCGCGAGTCGCGCCGCGAGGAATCGGCGCTCGAGCGACGGGGGCTGATCCGGGACAGCGAGGAGCCTCTCGCGCATGGCAGCCAGTGTGTCCGCGCTGGCGTTCTGTTGCACTGCGCGATTGTAATCCATGACGCCGAACGCACGCACGATTATCGCGGATTCGTTCCCCGCGTTGAAAATATTGCCGAGCATGGAGAATGCCCCAAGCTCTGAAGCGACCGCGCGCCGATCATCCTGCAGCTTTGCAATCTGATCGATGGCGGTGCCGAAGCGGGTCTGCAGATCGGGCTTTGCTGCGATCGCACGCTTGAGCTGCATTTCCGCATCGCGCTTCTTCGCCATGATCACGGCGTTCTGCAGCGCATCGAGCCGACCGATGGACGCCTTCAGCGAGTTGGAGAGACCGAACGCGCGATCGCGTACGTCGAGGCTGTCGGCGAGCCGCGGGTTCTCCGTGTAAAACTCATGGAACGCCGTGAGCCTCTCGTCGAGTGCGCGAATGGAGGCGGGAACAGATACATCGCGTTGATATTCCAGCTGCGCCACCGTCTGCAGACGATTCGTCGGGCCGGGACTTCCGATGACAAAAACAGCGTCACCTTCCTTGACGCCGGAGGTGCTCCAGTTGAAATAGTTCGGCGTCGAAAGCGGCTGTCCCTTGTCGTCGTATACGCGCAGGAACGCGAAATCGAGTGCGTAACGCGGATACGTGAAGTTGTCGCCGTCCCCCCCAAAGAACCCCATCTGGAGCTCCGCCGCAGCGACCAGCTTCACATTCGTATAACGCTTGAACGTGTATGCAGAGAAACGGCCGCCGTTGTACAGCGAGATGATCTGTACGACATAGGTCGTGTCGTTGTTGTGCTGCTGCCTGATGCGCTGGCGTAGGTCGCCCGCGGCGCGGTTGCGCAGTGTGTTGCGTTCCTGATCTGTCGCACCCTTGTCCGATGCAGCCAGGATTTCTGCACTCACATCCTTCACTTCCACCAGCTGATCGACGAAGAAGTTCTTGATCGGTCTTTCCGCTGCGAGAGACTTCGCGAAGAATCCGTTGTCGAGGAGATTCTCGCCCGGCTTGCTGACCTGGAACACGTAATCGCGGGCGCAATGATGATTCGTTACGAGCAGACCGTATGGGGATACAAACGATGCTGAACATCCGGGAATGCGCAACGACGAGAGGCGCGCCTTCTCGAACCATTGATCGTTCGCATCGAAGCCATAAGTCTGCGAGAAATACTGCTTCGGCGGATACTCGAACGTCCACATCTTGCCATAATCGAAACGGCCCGCGCGGATCGTATCGAGATTCTGCTGCGCACGAAGCGCTGTTGCTGGAAGGACCGTCGCGACCAATGCAAGTGCAGTCGCGGCGATGGTGGCGAGCGACGACCGGCGGGACGTCGCATACAGAATTCGTTGTTTCATTTTTCCCCCGCTGTGATTCAGGCGTACACGTTGGTACGCTTGCGGCGGGGGCGCCAGTATTTCAGGACGGATTCATGCCGTGGTGTGTGACGTGGAATGCGCAGCGCGGGCGCGCGCCCTTCTCGCAATGTTCAGTAACCTGGGCGTCGGTGGCTGCGCCGATCAGTGATTCGGCGATTACACACGTGCCATGGTATCCCCGGACGACGGAGCTGAGCGGACAACCGTGACCGAGCACCTCGTATCCATCCTCCACGGGCTGGATGCGGACCTCGCCGCCCAGGGAACGCAATGCGGCGACCGCGGATTCCACGCGCGCAGCCAGCATGTAATCCTCGTGGTAATGATGCGCGCCGATCTGCGCGCCGATCCCTCGCAACAGCTCGTCCACCGATTCCGCGCCGTCACGCATCTCGAGGCGCACAATCAGCTCCTTGAGAATCGCTGCGTAGGCTTTCGGGAAAAGCTCTTCGGCCGTCTGCGTCAGCTCGAACACATGCGCGGGTTTGCCGCGCTGATCGCGGCGCACACCGGCCTGCTCGACAAGTCCGTCGCGCTGGAGTGACGCGATGTGCGTGCGCACGGCGTTGTCGGTAATGCCGAGTGTCGCCGCGAGCTCCGAAATCGTGTGGCGCGACCGCCGCAGCATGGCCAGCATCGCCCCGCGTGTCGACCCAGCCAGCCGTTCAATCCAGTTCGGGTTCATAGCATAAGATAATGGAGGCTGGCCAATTACCGCAATATCCCAATTAAAACATTGACAAATTGGTTAACAGGCCGCTATCCTCCCCGCCATCAACCGACGCAACACCCTGAACCGATAGGAAAACCATGAACTCAATGACACGCACCGCCCTGAGCACCGGGTTCGCCAGCCTCGTCGCGATCGCCGCCGCGGCGCCCGCATCCGCACAGGCCGCCCCCAAACTGAACGACGCAGAGATTGCGCACGTCGCAGTCACCGCGAATACAGTGGACATCGAGAATGCCCAGATCGCGAAGAAGAAGGCGCACGCGGCCGCCGTCCGCGAGTTCGCCGAAACAATGATCCGTGACCACACCGGCGTGAACAAGCAGGCGGGCGACCTCGCCGCAAAGCTACACGTGACCCCGGCAGCGAACGCTGTCAGCACATCACTCGTGACGGGTGAGAACACGGCCCAGGCGAAGTTTGCGAAGGTCACCGGCGCCGCATTCGACAAGGCGTATATGGACAACGAGATCGCATACCATCAGGCGGTCATCGATGCAGTAGACAAGGTGCTGGTACCGCAGACGCAGAATGCAGAGCTCAAGGCGCTGCTCACGAATGTGCGTCCGGCGCTTGTAGCGCATCTCGATCACGCGAAGATGGTGCGTGCGGGGCTGAAATAATGAAAATCGTGTTGGCCGCCGCTACGGCTGTGGTGTTGAGCGCAGCGGCGGGTCATCACGTTGCAAAGCAGCGTCCCGAGCGCGCGACGCGTCCCATGTCGCGCGTAGTGACCATCAAGTCACTGCAGTTTTCGCCCGCGCGCATTGCCGCGAATGTCGGTGATACAATCGTATGGCGGAACGAGGACGTGTTCTCGCATACGGCTACTGCAAGCGGCGTGTTTGATACGCGCGAAATGAAGCAGAATACGACGGGGAAGTGGGTCGTGAAAAAGCGCGGCGTATTCAACTACGCGTGCCTTTTCCACGCCACGATGAAAGGCGTGATCGAAGTGAAGTAACCCGCGAACGCGCTAGGAAGCCTTTTTGTGCGACGTCTTCCTGGCGCGTTTCGCCGTGGTTTTCTTCGCTGTCTTCCTTGCCGTCTTCTTCGCGGTGGACTTGTGCTCCGCCGATTTATGTGTCGTCTTGTGCGCGCGCTTGTGACCGGCTTTCTTCGGCGACCGCGAGGATGCGGTTTCTTTACCGCTCAGGCTGCGCTTCAGCACCTCCATGAGATCGATGACATCGTCTGGCGTCTCTTCGGCGGCTTCGGCTTCGACGACATCCTCACCCGACTTCCGCTTCTGCTCGATAAGATCCAACAACCGTTCGGCTGTGCGGTCGACCAGCTCCGAGGCGTCGAATTTCTTCCCACTCAGCTTCCTGATTGCGGCCTCCATTCTCTTCCGCTCCGCCGGTTTCACTTTTACCGGCTCGGGGAGTCCGACATCTTCCGGTGATCGCACCTCATCGGCAAAACGCAGCGTCTCCGCGCGCATGATGCCTTCCTCGGCCAGGATGGCAATGAGGTATTCCTTGTCACGCATGACGAACGTTGCGATTCCCGCCCGATCCGTCTGTTCCATCGTTTCCGCGAGGAGCTTGTAGGCCTTTGTCGATTCGCCGGCGGGCGTCAGGTAATAGGCGCGATCGAAGTACAACGGATTCACCTGCTCGCGCGGCACGAACAAGCGGAGGTCGATGTCACGGCTTTTCTCCGGCTCTACGGATTCGAGCTCCTCATCGGTAACAGTCACATACTCGCCGTCACTCATCTCGTAACCGCGGACGAGAGAGTCGTTCGTTACCTTGCGATGCGTGCGCGGATCGAAATACTCGCGCCTGAGCGGTGTCCCATTCGGCGCGAGCATGCGAAGCGACACGCGCTGCGGACGATTCGCGGGATACAATGACACCGGCACGCTCACGAGGCCGAACGTCAGTGTGCCCGACCAGAAGGAGCGCGCGCGGATGTCGTCTGCGCCAGTTTCTTCAACGTCATCGATGGTATCGAATTCGTCAGGCACTCTTCCTCCGTTTCTTCGCGGGCGTGCCGCTCTTCAAACCCTCGAGGCTCGCAGCCAGAACGTCGGCAAGCGACGCCGCTTCGGTTTCCTTCTTCGCACGATACTCGGCGATCTCGATAGTTCCGCCTTTCGCCTTCTTCTTCACCAGTGTCATGAGGCGCTTGCGGTATTCGTCGTCGTAATCTTCGATATTGAAGTCACCCTCGAGTGCGGCAACGAGCTGCTTCGCCATTTTCACTTCACGTTCATCAGGCTTGCGTCCACCGGGTGCAGGCAAAGCGGAAACCGGCACAACTTCAGCAGCGTTTCGCAGCGTCAGCAGCATCAGGTAGTCGCCATTGACGCGCAGCGCGCCCGCGTAATCGCGTTTGCGCATGACCCAGCGCGCGACGCCCTGCCGCTCAGTGTCGGCGAGTGCAGCGGCGAGCGTGAAATACGCTTCCTCATCGCCATCGGGGCCCAGATAGTAGGCGCGCTCGAAATACGCGTGGGGAATTGCGTCCGATGGCAAAAAGTGCTCTATGGTGATGTCGCGGGAGGGCGGCGGCGCGGCTTCCTCCAGCTCGGTCGGCTCCAGAACTACGAAAGTCCCCGGTTCTATCTCATAGCCCCGCCGGATATTCTCGGTCTCGACAGCTTTCCCGGAATCCGGATTGACCATCCGCTGCTTGACCGGTTCGTCATCGGTATCGTGCAGCAAACGGAAGTGAACCGTCCGTTCCTGTATGGCGGAGTATAGTTTTACAGGGACTTCGACGTCACCAAAACTGATGATTCCCTTCCAAATCGCGCGTGCCATCAGGCTCGCTCCTGTTGGGGTCCGCGTTCAGGGCCGCAATTGACGCAGTACACATCTCCGGTAGCCTTGACTTTGATGACACATTCGGGGCAAAGTGGACCATCGCAATCCGCGCAGCGATACTGCTCGTGATAGTGATAGCGCTGGTGGCAGTGCTCGCATACTTCCGTGCCGCGTGTGAGCCACCACGGTGTTCGTTTCGGCGTTGTTTGTCTTCTGCTCGTGTCTGCCACGTCCCGGCCTCCCTGGCTGCGCGACCGCAAGGGGCAAAATCCTTGCCTGTCGCGCCTCTGAATGCGGCCCCGACAGCGCGAAATGCGGCATGGAGACTGCGGTCGAAAACAGCTGCAGAGTGAGCGGCCGGACCTACCTCAGAAGGAGCATCGACGATGGCGGAATTCTCGGGCGAGGAAAACACGGTTTCAGACACGGAAGAAGCGCGCACGCCGCCGATCAAGCGTGTAGAAACACAATACTGGAGCACTGCGCGCACAGCCCCACGCGCCCCAGGACAAAGCCGCATCGGCACCGACGAAGCGCATCAACGATTGCAGGAAGCCCGCAACCGCGCGCATCGCGACCCATTCCATATTTCGAACAGCGACTTCAGCGCGGATCAATAGCGAGAGGCCGAACTCTCCGCGCTGACCACCCGGTGCGCGCGCTTATGGAGCGCTGCGCGCGCCGGGTGTTGTTTTGCCGGACCAGTAATTCCGACCGGCAGTAATTCCCACCGGACCTGGCCTCGGTTCGTCGGTTCGAACCCATATAGACATTCACATGGGCTTGTTTTGTGGATTCTTCCCTTCACACAACTCGTTTCCAAGGGCGATCCACCCCCTCCAACGCTGGTAGGGCTGTGGATGTTTCTCTACGATTTGGGACCCTATCGACGAACCGAGGCCTGGTCCGGGGGATTTAACTCCGCACTGCCACCATTTCCGCCAATGCAAACGCCGACAACGGCGACGACCCTTCCGCCTTGTTGTTGATCACGACATACGCGTCCTTCTCCTCATCCGCCGCCGCGAGCGCAGCGCGCACAATCTGGTCGCGCGTCTCGTCATCCTGATCGACAATGCGGTTGAACGGCGCATACGCAGCGCGTGCCTCGCTGTATCCGAATTTGCGATGGAGCATCCAGCGCAGTACGAACGCGCGTTGCGCAAATGGCGAAAACATGTCGAGCTGCTGCTCGAGTGGGAGCATGCTGCCGTGCACGGTGAAGCAATGCACTGCATTCGCAGACAGCAATGCATCGAAGTAGGCGTCGGTGAAGAGCTCCGGTGTCCGCAGCTCGACGGCGTACAACGGGCCAGCCGGCAGCGCGCGCAGAAACGCGCCAAGCGCGGATGCAAAACCATCCACGCCGCCCACCCGTCGCGGATGCATCGGCGAAAACTGGAACAGGATCGGTCCGGCCTTCTCGCGCAATCCGTCGACAATCGGCGCGACAACAGATTCGCGGGCGTAATCCGCGTCGAGAAAACGCGCGTTGCGTGTTGAGTTCCCACGCGGGTCCTCGATGTCGGGCAACACCAGCAGCCGTTCCGCCTTGGTCAAAAACCGAAACGACGGAGGGGTCGCGTCCCTGTACGTCGCATACACATCCGTCTCGAGTGGTGCGTAGTGGCTGCGGTCAATGCCAACCGTTGTGAGCAGCGGATGTTGTGCGTACGCGCGCAGTCCGTGGTGCGCGAGCTGCCGCTCGTTGTACGCGCCATCATACACGATCCCGGCCCAGCCAGGGAACGACCACGAAGATGTGCCGATGTGAATGCGCGGAGGAACGCGGGAAGAGATTTCTTTTGTATGCGACGTCGGTTCTACTGCAACGACAACGTTGTCGCCTGCAGCGCTGGAATCGGCGTCGCCACCGAACAGATCGAACTGCGGTCGTATGCTCAGAGTTTGTGGCGGACGCGGTCTACGGCGGCAGCGACGTCTGCGACGCCTTCAACCCAGGGATCGTAACAGCTGCCGCGCGCAATGGCGGAAGCCCATGACACGACTGTGCGGCCGGCGAGCTCGTCGAATGACGACGCGAGCTCGTGGCTGTGATTACCGCGGAACAATGCGGAAGTGAATTCCTGCAGCGAGCCGTTCACGTTGCGGAATGTACCACCGCCGTCGGTGCCATAGAAAGTGAGCTCGATGCGCGCGTTCTGGCCTGCCGAAACATTCCACCCGCACGACAGATGAAGGGATGCGCCGGTATCCAGGTCGAGAATCGCATCCGCGTAGTCTTCTGCCGTGCCGGTCGCGTCAGCAGGATCGATGCGTTCGCCCTTCGCATACAATCGGCTCGACACATCAGCGACCTGCGGAAATCCCAGCGTCCACAAGGCGAGGTCGATCATCGTCACACCGCAGTCGAGCATGCAGCCGCCGCCTGAAAGTTGCGTATCGGTCTGCCATGCGTTTGCGGGGCCGTTGGCGTGGTGGAACACCGCATCGATCGCGTAGATGTCACCGAGCTCGCCTGCCTGCACCGTGGAGCGAAGCTCGCGCATGGCTGGGGTGGGTCGGTACCGCATGTCGACACCCAGCAACACGTTTGCGCTGCGCGCGGCATCGATCACACGTCGTGTCGAAGAATGGTCGAGACTGAGCGGCCGTTGCGAGAACACGGGAATACCGCGTGCAATTGCGGCCTCCGCCTGGGCGACGTGCGCATTTGTCGGCGTGGCGAGAATGATTCCGTCGGGGTTGGTATCGAGCAAGGCGTCGAAGGACTCGATGTGCGACGCGTCGCGCATCATCGATTTCACATCATCGGAATGCCGATCGGGACTGGTATAGTGCGCGATGGATCCGACACCGGAGAGATGGAGCGCCTGCAGGAAATACACGGCCTGGTGGCTGGTCCCGACAAGGCCGAGCCGCAGGGGAGTTACGGTGCGATCCAGGGCGCTTTCCACGACAACATCCGTCATGGGGTCGCTTTCAGTCACAGAACGTGCCAGCACTTGGGAAAATTCGGGGTTGGTCCGATAAGTCCGTGTAAGGATGATATTTACAGATGAACAACGATCTTGATGAGATTTTCGGACGGCTTTCGCGGTCCGCGTTCCGCCGGAAGTTCCGGCTGGTGGGGAAGGATCGGGAGTACGCGCTGCAGCGGGAGCCTGAGGACATCGCGCACCACGCGCGAGACATGCTATCGAAGCGCCTCTTCGTTGCAGAACCTGCGCGGGATGGCAAGCAGACACCGTATCGCGGGCATCCGGTGTTTGTCGCGCAACATGCGACGGGCACCTGTTGTCGAAGCTGCCTTCAGAAATGGCACGCGATTCCGAAGGGCGCGGCGCTGACCGACGAGCAGGAGGATTACGTCGTCGATGTCATCATGGAATGGATCACGCGCGAGTTGCGCGCGTGATCACTCTTCGTCGTCTACCCCGTTTTCGCCCTCGAGATACGTGTAGCCGTCGAGGCCGTCCACGTAATCCGCAATGAACGCGTTCGCCTCGGAGCGCGACAATCCTTTTGCGTTCTGCACCTTGCGACGGAACGTCGTAACGAGATCCTGCGAATTGAACTGCACGTAGTTCAGGACTTCGGTTACGGTATCGCCGTGCACGAGGTCGCCGATCTCGTAGCCCGTATCCGTGAGCTTGATGTGAATCGCGTTCGTGTCGCCGAACAGGTTGTGCATGTCGCCGAGAATCTCCTGATATGCGCCAGTCAGGAAGATTCCCAGGATGTAAGGCTCGCCGTGCGTGAACGCATGCAGCTCGAGGTTCGGCTTCGGTTTCCGCCATCCTGCAAAGCGATCGATCTTGCCGTCGGAGTCGCACGTCATGTCCTGCAGGGTGCCGCGGCGCGTCGGTTCTTCATTGAGGCGATGCACGGGCATGATCGGGAAGATCTGGTCGATCGCCCATGAGTCGGGCAGCGACTGGAACAGCGAGAAATTGCAGAAATAGCGATCGGTGAGAACCGCCGATACTTCCGGCAGGATGTCCTCGTACTCGTCCTCGTCCTTTGCCGCGAGAACAGCAACACGATTCATGATGGAGAGGTAAAGCCGTTCCGCGAGCGCGCGCTCGTTCAACGAGAACACACCGCTGTTGAACAGTGATACAGCCTGCTCCTTGTTGAACACCGTGTCATGATACACTTCGCGCAGTGAGCGTTTTTCCAGCTCGCGTCTGGTCTCGAGCAGCTCGTGCACGAGAGCATGCGCTTCCTCGGGCACTTCGCTCACATCTTCTTCCGACTGCGTCTCGAGGTCGACGACATTGATCAGCAGCATCGCGTGATGCGCAACGAGGGCACGGCCGGACTCCGAGATGATGTGCGGCATCGGGAGCTCGTTCTCACGGCACGCTTCCGCGAGCGTGTAAACGATGTCGTTGGCGTATTCCTGCACGCTGTAGTTGACGGACGCACTGCCAGTGGAGCGCGTGCCGTCGTAATCCACGCCGAGCCCGCCGCCGACATCGACGTAGGTGACGTTCACGTTCATCTGACGCAGCTCGACGTAGAAGCGCGCGACCTCGATCATCGCAAGCTTGATGTTGCGGATGTCCGGGATCTGAGAGCCGAGATGGAAATGGATCATCTGTACGACGTCGAGCGAATCGGCTTCCCGGAACTTGTCGAGTACTCTCACCAACTGCGCGGAGTTGAGGCCGAACTTGCTCTTCTCGCCCGCTGTCTCGGACCAGCGGCCGGCGCCCGTCGATGAAAGCTTAATGCGAATGCCCGCGGTTGGTCTGACTTTCATTTCCCTCGCGAGCTTCAGCAGGATGTCGACTTCCGAAATTTTCTCGATGACGATCAGTACGGTATGTCCGAGCTTCTGCCCCATCAGCGCGAGACGGATGTACTCCTCGTCCTTGTAACCGTTGCACACGATGATGTGATCGGTGCGTTCGGTGAGCGCGAGCACGGCCTGCAGCTCCGGTTTGCTGCCGACCTCCAGGCCGACACCATGCGTCTCGCCGTACTGCACGATTTCTTCGACGACGTGACGCTGCTGGTTGACCTTGATCGGATAGACCGTGGTGTACTGACCCTGGTAGTCGAATTCCTTCAGCGCGCTCTCGAATTTCTCCGTGAGTGTCTGAATGCGTGTGCGCAGGATATCCGAGAAGCGAAGCAGTAAGGGGAGGCGAATGCCCTGTGCTTCGAGGTCGAGCGCGATCTCATACAGGTCGAGTCCGCGCTTTTCATTCTTGGTCGGATGAACAGTAACGCGGCCGCGGTCATTGATGTCGAAGTAGCCGATGCCCCAGCCATCGATGTTGTACAGCTCGCGAGAGTCTTCAGTAGTCCAGGCCATTTTCCAGTCGTGTCCAGTCTTGCGGATCCGGCGCCGCGGCTGCGTGGTGCATTCGGCGGGCCGAAAGTTGATGGAGGTGGCCGCATATGACAACCTCCGGACCACCGTTCACTTTTGAACTTATGGCTCACCCCGCTATTCCCTTATACTTCGACACCGCTTGAACCCGGCGAAAACGGGCCGTCCGGGCCAGCAGTGCGGGGTATTATCGTGAAATCCGGGGACATTCCATGTCAGAATCGGCAATAAGTGAAAAAGTTAACACTGGTCCGCCGAAGCTGATCTTCGTCGACTTCGACGATACCATCGTCGACACCGCACCACGCTTCTCCGGTGCGCGACGCGAGCTGTTCGAGCTGCTGGCCCGAACAGGCTACAGCGCGGAGGAAGCCGAGCGAATACACCATGACGAAATCGATCCGCAGATGCGGCAGCAGTTCGGCTTCGGACCGCATCGACTCGAGCATACCTTTCGCGAGACATATCACAAGCTTCGCGTCAGAGCCGGTCACGAGCCAGACGAAGCGATGGCGGACCAGTGCGCGGCACTCGGCCGGGCTGTGGCAGGGCCGCCGCCGGCACTCGACGGGGCAGTCGACGCGTTGCGCGCACTTGCCGCACGATATCCCGTCGTGCTCTACACACAGGCCGGCGACGCTGCCTATCAGCTGTCCTGCATTCGCGCTGCAGGAATTCTCGACTTCCTTCCGGAGTCGCGCGTCCGTATAGCAATATCTAAAGGTGTTGACGACTTTCGCGATGCGTTGCGCGCGTTTTCCGTGGAGGATGCGTCAGGCGTATGGATGATAGGGAACAGTATGCGGAGTGATGTGAATCCTGCTCTCGCATGCGGTGCAAACGCGATCCTTGTCGAGGTCGCAGACCCGTGGCATTACGACATGGTCGAGCCGTATTCGGACAGTTACGTCACCGCATCTTCCTTCGCAGAGGCCGCCCGGTTTCTGCTGCGGTGACGTATCCGAGGTCAGGCGAGGTTGTGGAAGACCTTCTGTACGTCGTCATCCTGCTCGAGCTGGTCGATCACGGCAAGCGCTTCTGTTGCATGCTCCTCGGACAGATGTACCGTATTGACCGCAACGTACTCGAGTTCGGCGGATATCGGTGTGATCTTCCGTTCTTCGAGCGCGCGCTGCATCCCGCCGAAATCCTGATATGAACAGCGAATGAGAAGCTGCGGCTCATCTTTTTCATTTACCGTCTCACCCATCTCCTCGAGGCCGTAATCGATGAGATCCAGCTCGAGGGCTTCTGCATCGATACCGGCAGGGTTGAGTCGAAACACACCCATGTGCTTGAACCCGAACGCAACGCTTCCGTTCGTTCCGAGGCTGCCGCCGCCGCGATTGAAATGCATGCGCACATTTGCGACCGTGCGTGTCGGATTGTCCGTTGCCGCCTCGACGAGCACGGCAACGCCGTGCGGTGCGTAGCCTTCGTAGAGTATTTCTTCGTATACGGCGCCGCCCTGTCCGGACGCGCGCTTGATTGCGGCATCGACCTTCTCGAGCGGCATGTTGACGGAACGCGCGTTCTGGATGACGCGCCGCAACGCCGGATTGTTTTCGGGAATCGGCCCGCCGGCCTTCACCGCGATTGTAATTTCTTTCCCGATGCGAGCGAACGCCTTGGCCATGCGGTCCCACCGCTTGAACATCGTCGCTTTTCGGGTTTCGAATATTCTTCCCACTTGAGCCTTCCGGTTTGTTTGACGCCTTTATGTAACGACTTGGGCGGCGCGGTTCAAGTTACGTTTCCAGATCTTCTGGTGGCTCGTCGGGTAATGCATCGGCGATGCGCGCGATCTGCTCCGCTTCGCGCCATGCGTCCTCCAGAATCGCCAGCTCGCCTTCCATCGCGCGACGTTCCGCTTCTTCATGTAGAGCCATCTCGAGTGCGAGTGCTTCCGTCCGGGGCAGGAAATTGCGAGGTGCAGACCGTTGACCAACCTTCACTCCATCAGGCCGCACGTCGAGCCGTTCACCACGAAATGTCCCTATTATTTTGCGCGGACCAATTCGTTCGCCGCGCGCTCGACGGGCACGACGTTCGGCCCGCCGCAACGATGGACCTGGCGGAATGATTACACGACTTGCTTCACCCACGCGCCTGATGAACGCATCGGGTGAGCCCGCTTCCTCGATAGCACGCAGTGCATTCGCAACATCCTTCTGGCTCGCACCACTCGAGTTGTAGTCGACCATTGCGCGCGACGCGAGCATGTGCGCGGGCTGCCCGGTCAGCATGATGCGATCTTCCGAGTCGAACCCCGCATACGCGTGCGACCGATACCACGGCAATGGACGGGGATCCAGAATCGACAAGCCCAGCCAACCACCCTTGTAATCGAGCTGCGCATCATTCAAATGGCGGCGTCGCAACACCAGCCAGTTTCCGGTAGGCGAATCTTCCGGAGGAAGCTTTACGACAACGCGCCGCGCCGCGCGCTCCCGCATCATTTGCGCGCTGACCTGCATGATCGGGTTGATCATGGTAAGCGGCAGCCCGACGCCGGCGATCAACGGCAAGCCCACAACGATAAGACCACCAGTTACGAGGCCCGCGCCAACAGCCATGTGGAGATGAGCGCGTCGCTTCACGAGCTGTGAGCCGTACCGCCAAGCGGCAAATTCAACAGGCAAGGCTGACCCGATGCGAACCAGCTCCGTACCGTCCGGCATCTTCGCCATACCAATATTCTCGGACTGAGCACGCAGCCGCGACCCGCGAAACTTCTCTTCTGCCTCCTCAACCGCTTCCCACCGCTCCTCGATCGGCGCGAGGTTCCACCGCGTGCACTTGCGGCAGATCGCCCACAGGCGCCCCTTCCGCGCGTCGAACGCGAGCCGGCGGCCTACCGGGAAGAATTCGAGAACATCATTGCTGCCGAGGTCGGCGGAGCAGAAGATACAGGTACGGTACATGCCTCTTTGCGCGGCTGTTGCGGTTCAGCTAACGCTCACCGCGCCGGGGCTCCGGCGCAAGTATACAAGTGAAAGACGCATCATGATCGACGAAAATGTCGTCGCGATAAATTCGGACCTGACAATTCCGCGCTCCGAGCTGGAGTACCGTGCGACGCGCTCCGGTGGGCCCGGCGGCCAGCACGTCAATACATCTTCCACACGCATCGAGCTGACGTGGAACGTCGCCACCTCGCAATCGCTGAATGAAACACAACGCGCACGGATCATGGAAAAACTGGCGACGCGCATTGACAGTGAAGGCGTATTGAGGCTGGTGTCGACCGGCAGCAGAAGCCAGCACCAGAACAGGGAAGAAGTTACACAACGCTTTGGTGACGTAATCGAAAAGGCACTGCGCATTCCGAAGCCGCGCAAGCGCACAAAAGTGCCAAAGGGCGCAAAAGAGGAACGGCTTCGTGAAAAGAAGAAGCGCTCGGAAGTGAAGCAGGGTCGTCAGCGCATGGGACCTGACGAATGACCAGCAGCGCGGGTGAGTGATGAAGCGTACCCGGTTTCCACTTTTCTTTTTGTTGTATACGACGTCAGTCGTATCGCGCATCGCCGCGCAATCGCAGGATCCGATCGCCGAGGCGAAACGATTGCGCGATGCGCATCAATTCAAGGCGGCAGCGGACGCGCTTGCGCCCTATCTCAAACAACATCCCGACGATGCAGGCACGCATTGGTTCCGCGCGCAGCTGCTCACGTGGGCAGGCTTGCGGGCGGATGCCCGAGCCGAATACGAAACGACGCTCCGTCTCTCCCGTTCTCAGCCGGCGACCGTTGATTCCCTTTCGCGCTACATCGCGGACCTATCATCGTCATGGGCGTCACTTGTGTTGAAGGCCAGTACCGACGATCAGCCGTTGCATGCGTTTTCTGTCGGCGCAGAATACGGGAGATACGCCGCGGGCGGCGCGACGATCACTGTCGATGCGTCGACGGCTCGCCTGAGCGCAAAGGATGAGGCGGCATCGCTGACGTCTGGTGTCAGCACAATACTCGTCGGATTTCGCGCAAATACTTCGCTGTTCGGCGCGGATGTCGGCGCGGAACGCAGCTCGAATGCGAACAGCACGATTCCCGTAGGCGACGTCTGGATTACGCCTCTGCAGTCGCATGGGTTCGATATAACAGCAATGGCATCTCGCCACGGGTATCACTACACGGTTGCCAGCCTCGATACCTCTGTGGCCGTGAACAGCACGGAGCTGGGCATCGAACGGCCGGCGGTGAGTGGCGTGGCGGGTCGCGTTGCGTGGCGCGCCGAACATTACACCGGCGGCACGACAACCTCGATTTACTACGGCTGGCTGCTCCTACCGATCGCGCACGGATTACGGATCGGATACTCGAGCGATGCGCGTGATGCCAACCAGTCACGGTGGAACGGCGCGCACTATGATCCATATTACACGCCTGAAAATGTGCACGTGCATTCCGCAATTGGAGAATGGGGATGGCACAACTTCCGTAATGCGTTCCATGCGAGCGCATCGATCGGCCTGCACGCGCGCGAGCTCGCCCCATATCTGTTGAACCCGTCAGGCAAGTCGTTCGGCTTCGCACCGCGCTCTTATTCGCCGTGGAACGCCGGCGTCAGCTTGACGACGCGCGTGACATGGCACACGTCACTGCACGCGGAAGTGTGGCATATGAAGACTGCGTTCTATGAAGCGACGTCAGCCCAGCTCGGAACGACCATCCTTCTCCGGTGATGCGGCGCAACCCGGTGTCGCGTCTGCTGGTGAAACGTCGCGGAATGCAACGTCTCTGAATGCAGCGTCTCTGAATGCAGCGTCTCTTTGAGTGGCGTCGCGCCGCGCCAGTGCGAACGCTGGACCGCGTGGTCCTCATTGCACTCATCTTCGCCGGTTCCTTCCTGACGCTGAGATTCGCCGACTGGTGGTTCCGCGCGGATAATGTGTCGAACGTTCCCATGTTCGTCGTGCTGTCGCTCGCGATCTGGTACGGTGCAGCCCGATTGATACTCGGCTGGATCAATCTCGCAGCTGTGCGCGAGCCCGCGCATCGGGAGCCCAAGCCGGGTATGCGCGTCGCCATCTTTACGACTAGTTCCCCCGGTGAGCCGCTCTCCATGTTCGACACGACTCTGGCCGCATGCGCGCGGGTAAGGTATCCGCATACGACCTATTTGCTCGACGACACGCGCGACCCGCGGTTCGGCGAGCTTGCACGAAAACATGGTGCTCAGCATCTCGAGCTGATCGGGATACCCGGAGCGAAGGCGGGGAAGATCAATGCTGCACTCGCGCGAACTTCCGAAGATTTCATTCTCGTTCTCGATCCGGATCACATTCCGTTCACCAATATGCTCGACAGGGTGCTCGGTCATTTTGATGACGAGGCCATCGGCTTCGTGCAGGTGTGTCAGGCTTACTACAATCAGCACCGCACGTTCGTTGCGCACGGCGCGGCTGAACAGACGTTCGCATTCTACGGCCCGACACAGGTCGGATTGAATGGTCATGGGGCTGCCGTCGCCATCGGCGCAAACTGCACATTCCGACGGACAGCGCTTGCATCGATTGGTGGGCACGGCATCGGCCTGGCCGAAGATCTGGTAACGTCAATACGACTGCACGCCAAAGGATGGCGGTCTGTATACGTGCCCGAGGTTGTGAGCCGCGGCCTGGTTCCGGAAGATCTCGGATCGTTCTACAAGCAGCAGCTCAAGTGGGCGCGAGGTGTATATGAAGTCGTATTCAGCGAGCTGCCGCGTGCATTTCGCACACTGACATGGCGACAGCGCCTGTCGTACAGCGCGATCGGCACGTATTACCTGTTCGGCGCGACCACACTGATGTATCTCGTCATCCCATACATCTATCTGTGGACGGGCGTCCAGCCCGCCGCAATGCGGTTCGACGAATTCGTTGCGAACGCGGGGCCTGTCGCAATCATCGGCATTGCGTTGTACATGTACTCCCAGCGCTGGTTGTGCGACCCCGATGACGAGCGCGGAATTCACTGGCGCGGTCTCGCGCTCAAAATCGCATGCTGGCCGATTTTCCTGGCCGGCACCGTGCTCGCGATCGGCCGTGCCGAAATACCATACATTCCGACAGCCAAGGAAGCCGTGCGCGGACGCTTCCTCCGGCTCGCATGGCCGCACCTTTTCCTCCTCGCCGCATATGCCCTGACGATCGGGACGAAGGTATATTCGCGGCTGATGCTGCAGCCGGAAGGATCCCTGCTCCTGTCGAGCCAGGCTGTGTGGGGGATGATTGCGTTCGCGACGTGCGCGGCGGTCATGAGCCTCGGCGCCATACATGCCGCATGGGAGGCGCGCGCGACACCTGCAACGACGCCGTGGGAAGACTACGAGAACAGCAAGTAATGCTCACGCGAACGCAAATGACGCCCAGGCAAAAAGACATGACGAGCACGCGAACGGAAAAGAATGAAACGGCGTAATCGCGTCGCGCTCGCAATCATCGCGGCGATTGCAGCCGTGGGGCTTGTGCTCATGCTGCTCTTCGCGGGTTCAGCGAGCGAAGGACCGTTGTCGCGCGTGATGCACAAACTTGCGGAGGCGGTCGGCATCGCCGAAAGCCGCGCATCACGGCGACTGCGCGGACCCGGCCGCGAGGCCAACCTCCGGTGGCTCGAGCCGTACCGCGAGAACCGCGATTCACTGGCGCATCCCGACACGACGCTTTTCGGTGCGTTCGACGACTCGATTCCGCACTCGCTCGACGGTGTCGTCAGACTCGAGAGCGCACTCGGTACCACACTGCCGCTGATTCAGACTTACGCTGCATGGGGGGATAAACCGGAAGAACAGTTTCCCGACCGCGTGCTGCAGGCGATACACGAGGTCGGCTCGATTCCTGTCGTGACGTGGGAACCATGGCTCACGGACTTCGAGAACCGATTGCACGCCGCAATTCCGTTGAGAGACGCGCGCGACAAGGGCGGCCTTGCAATGATTGCGAGCGGCACGTACGACTTCTACATCGATGCGTGGGCGAAAGCCGCAGCACAATTTCAACACACGATCATGCTGCGCTTCGCACACGAGATGAATGACCCGTATCGCTATCCGTGGGGGCCGCAGAACAATCAGCCGCAGGACTTTATCGCAGCATGGCAGCACGTCGTGCAACGCTTCAGAGAAAATGGCGCGAACAACGTCCTGTTCATCTGGGCACCGCACCTCGCGTATGCGGGCTGGGAGCATTATTGGCCGGGTGACAGCAATGTCGACTGGGTCGCGACAGGGTCCCTGAATTACGGCACGGTAGCGTACTGGTCGAAGTGGTGGACGTTCGAGCAGATCTTCGGTCAGCACTACGCGTCGTTCGCGGGGCTGAAGAAGCCGATCATGATTGCCGAGCTCGGAAGCGTAAGTGTGGGCGGTGACAAGACGAAGTGGTATGCGGAAGCGATGGATCAGATAAGGCACAGATATCCGGCCGTGAAGGCCGTGATGTTCTTCAACGTTCACAACGACAAGACAGTCACATACCAGGCGATCGACTGGTCGGTAGAGAAGGATACCGCAGTGTTACGCGTGCTGCGCGAACAGACGATGACGCACGCGGAAAAAAAGTAGCACGGCGACAACAGCAAGGCCTACCGAAAGACCGATCCAGATTCCGACGGGTCCATACGACGTGTGGAAGCCCAGCCAGTAGCCGACCGGTAAACCGCACAGCCAGTATCCGACGAGCGCAATGATCATCGGTATACGCGTATCCGCAGCGCCGCGCAGAACCGCCGTCGCAGAAACCTGCGATCCGTCGAACACCTGAAACGCCGCTGCACAGAACAGCAGGGGCACACCGCGTTCGATGATCTGCGCATCATGCGTGTAGAGACCGATCAGCACACGCGGCAACAGCAGAAACGTCAAACCGCACAATGCCATGAATCCGACAGCGATGATGTACGTCGCTTCAACGGCGTGGTGCATGGCTTTCAAGCGCGCGGCACCAATGTGCTGACCCACACGGATTGATCCGGCCATGCTCGTGCCGAGCGCGACCATGAACGTCGTCGACGCCAGGTTCAGCACGACCTGATGCGCTGCAAGCGCGATCGGGCCGAGCCATCCCATCATCACCGCCGCAAATGCAAACAGGCCGACTTCGAGACCGAAATGCGCACCTGCCGGCGCACCAATCGACATCATGCGCCGCAACAGCGCTCGGTCGGGTACAAACCTCACATGATGGAACGGACGCAGCTCCGGATGGAAATGGATATACCCGAGTGTGACGAACATCATCACCCACCGGCCGATCGACGTCGCATAACCAGCGCCGACCAGTCCGAGAGGCGGCACAACGTCACGCACACCGTATATGAGCACGTAGTTGAACAGGATGTTGACGGCGAGGCCGATGAATGTAATGACCATCGACGGACGGCCGCGCCCCATGCCTTCGAGGTACTGGCGCAGCGCGCCGAACATCAGCAGCGGTGGAATCCCGAACGTCAGTGCGAAAAGATACGAGCCGCTGAGCGATGCGACGGACTCATCGACACCTGTCGCGCGCGCGAGTGATGTTCCGAAAATCGTCGTCAGCATCAATGGCAACGACAGCAGCACGGACAGCCACATGCCCTGCACGAGAATGCTGCGCACACGGCCGATGTCGCTTGCGCCAAATGCCTGACTCACAAGCGGCGCCATGCCCATGAGGATGCCCGTACAGATCACGAGCGTGAACATGTGAATGGCACTGCCGAGACCCGCCGCTGCCAGCGGCACCGCACCCAGCCGCCCGACCATGACCGTATCGGCGGTCGTCATGCCAACCATCCCGAGCTGACTGACGACGATCGGTAGTGCGAGCAGCACCAGCATGCGCATCTCGGCGCGCAGTGTGGTCGGCGGATTCGGCGGCGGGTCCTCGGAATTCAGCGGTTTCAGCGGATTCAGCAGCAGACGTCCCGGCGTTCAGGATTCATTGGCATCTTCGGACAGGATAATACCGCGTTTCCGGACGGGTGAGACCTTTCGCCTCATCGAAATCACGCGGACCATTCCAATCCTCCCGCCGGCACCCCACCGCGAAACTGCGCATCCGAACACGTCCTGTCCTAAAGTCCCGTTTTAGGCCGACGTGGCTATTGACCTTCGCGCGACGGGTGTGCTACGTTCGCAGCACGATGCTACTTTTATAGCACCACGCTGACGTACGCTGGGGCACGAGGTCAGAGGATCGATGGAAAACGAGCTAAGCCGCCGCGAGCGGCAGATCATGGACGTGGTATACCGGCACGGCGAGGTGAGCGTGGCGGAAGTAATGGACGAGCTGCCGGTCGCGCCGGGTTATTCGGCGGTGCGGGCGATGTTGCGAAAGCTCGAGGACAAGGGGTTTGTGCAGCACGAGTCGAACGGCCCTCGTTACGTATACCGTGCCACGACGCCGCGCGAGGAAGCGAGCGAGACCGCGGTCCAGCGCCTGATCCGAACCTTCTTCGACAACTCTGCGTCGAAGACAGTAGCCGCAATTCTCGAGGTCCACGCGGAAGAGCTGAGCCGTTCCGAGCTGGACACCATCGCCGAGCTGATCGAACACGCACGCACGAGGGGGCAGTAATGAATGCGCTGTTGATGGAATGCGTTCGCGCCGCAGTTGTATTGGTGGCCACAGCCGGCGTTGTCGTGTTGTTGCGCAACTCTTCAGCCGCGCGCCGCCATTTTGCCTGGTCGCTCGGCGTCGCCGCAGTGCTGGTGCTGCCGATTCTCACGGTGGCGCTGCCATCATGGGAAGTTGTTGTTCCTGCAATTCCAACGAATGCTTCAGGCGACGTCGATGTTTCTCCCTTCGTCAATGCCGCCGCAGTGGCAAACACGTCGTCATCCCCAGCACAGGAACACGAACGATCGCACACAGCGGTGACGCCGTCTTCGACGGTACCCCTGACGTCGCATAACACCTCGCCGGTCCCGGCGAGAAACACCGCGCGCGCGACATCCATACCGTCGGGCACAACATCCGCTTTGCCGACGTCGACAGCGGCGCGTCACCTGTCGCTGATGCAGGCGCTGATACTCCTGTGGGCGACCGGCTTCGTCACGATGTTCGTCTACCTTCTTGCCGGTATGATCGGCGCGAAGCGACTCGTGCGCAGTGGGCGTGCATGTGAGGACGCGCGCGTATTGACGGCGCTCGACGAAGCGCGCGCGAAGCTCGGCGTCAGGCGCACGGTGCGACTGATGCTGCAACGCGACGCCATGCCGGTGACATGGGGCATGGCGCGCCCGGTGATCGTGCTGCCCGAAGCGGCACTCGCGTGGAAGAACGAAAAACTCGACGTCGTATTCCGCCACGAGCTCGCGCACATTCGTCGTCATGACGCGACGCTGCAGCTTGCAGCGGAGGTGGTGCGCGCGCTGCACTGGTACAACCCGCTTGCATGGCTCGCAGCATCGCGCATGCGCGTCGAGCGCGAGCATGCATGTGACGACATTCTGCTCGCGTCCGGCACGCGCGCAACCGACTACGCCAATGACCTGCTCGGTCTTGCGACCGCGTTTGGTGGAAAGAGAGAACTCGCAATGGCAGCCGTAGCAATGGCGCGCCCGTCTTCGCTGCGCATGCGGCTGGTGGCGCTGCTCGATGAGAAGAGAATGCGCGCACGCGTGAGCACACAGTTCGCCGTGCCGTCCGTTATCGGTATGGCGATGATCGTCATTCCGATTGCCTCCGCGTTCCCCGTAGGCAGGTCGACAGTCATGCAGACGCCGCCGGCCGCGACAGAAACCAGCAGCCGCGCTCCGACTGGATCGCGCAAGGCAACGCAGAATAACGACGCCGCCAAACGCATCCAGGCAACGCTGCCGCCATCGCACAATCTGCAGTCGCCACGGGTGCAGTCGCCACTGGTGCAGTCGCCACTGGTGCAGGAGCCGACATCAACGATGTCGTCGACAATATCGTTCACGTCCTCGGATAACACGGCTCCATCAGCGAATGTCGCCGCTTCGTCGGCGAACGCTGCGGTCCAGCAGGAGCGCGCGTGTCTGAGCCGCGACGGCAAGGGGCGCAGCATCAACGTCAACAACAGCGACAACGAGCACTACACGATCAAGTACAAGTCGGCGGATTGTGAGGGCGATGTTCGTGTCGACGGGAAACTGCGCTACAACAGCGATTACACGCGCATCGTCGGATTGAGCAACGGCGGTTTCATGCGCATCGATGAAACAGATCACGGCGTCACGCGTCATCTCGAGGCTCGTCCGTCCGGTGATGGTCTGAGCTATGACTGGTCTGTCAACGGGAAATCCCGTCCATTCGATGCGGAAGCGCGCGCATGGCTCGACAACTGGACGCTGGTACTGTTCCGCGAGATGGGCTTTGCCGCGGAAGACCGGGCGACAGCAATGGTGAACAGCGGCGGCATCGATGCAATTCTGCGAGAAGTCGGCCAGATGCAGAGCGATTACGTGCAGTCAATCTACCTCGGCGTAGCACTCGAGAAGGGGCGCCCGAGCAATGGCGACATCGAGCGCGTGTTGAGCGTCGCGGCGAGCGAGATCGATTCCGATTACTACATGTCGGAGGTTCTCACGCACGCGTCAAAGGGGATGACGTTTACGAATGCCGCGCAGCAAAGCTATCTGAAGGCGACAGCACGCATGCAGTCGGATTACTATCGCGAAGAAGTATTGTCGAATCTTCTCGCGAATGGCCGACTGAGCAACGACCAGATCGCGGAGGTAATGCGGCAGGCGAAGCTGATCCAGTCCGACTACTACATTGCGACCATGCTGTCGAACGTTGCGAGCAAGTACGCACTCGATCCGGCGATGCGCTCCGCGTACATGAGCGCTGTGGGAACGATTGAATCCGATTACTACAAGCTCGATGTGCTGCACAAGTTGCTCGCGCAGAAGTCGCTTTCCGACACGGACGTAATCTCCATCCTTACAGCCGGGCGGACCATCGGGTCGGACTACTATCAGTCCGATCTGCTCCAGACGGTTGCACGGCGGTATGACCTGAAAGGTGCCGTCCGGGACGCATTCATGGAGAATATGAACAAGATCGCGTCGACGTATTACCGCCAGTCGGTACAGTCGGTAATGCGGGACCGCTGATCGGGGCACCGGAAACGGACGTACCACCCGCCACTGCGCCCGGCACGAATATCGCCATCGTGCCGGGCTATGGACAAAATCATCGACGCAGCGAATGCAGCGCCGGACGCTTCAAGTGACGCGGCCGGGGCCAGGCCCGTTCTGACCCCGGAAGAACGCCGCGGCGCGCGCAGCGTTACGCGCGCGATGCGCGCCTTGAAGGCTGGCCATTCCGCGGACCGGACGCGCATGGACCGTGTGGCGGACTGGCTGACCCGGGCAGCGAGCTCGACCTGGTTCTTTACGCTGCACGTCGTGTGGTTCGTGGTCTGGATCGTTTGGAACATGGGCGCGTTCGACCTCGTACCGTTTGATCCGTTCCCTTACGGCCTGCTTACGATGGTCGTATCCCTCGAAGCAATCTTCCTGACGATGTTTGTGCTGATGGCACAGAGCCGCGAATCGGCGATTGCAGAGCTGCGCGAGGAATTGACGTTGCAGGTGAACTTGCGTGTTGAGCAGGAGGTCACAAAAACATTGCAGCTGGTTGCGGGTCTCTACACGCGCCTGGGTTTCACGGTGGCGGAAGATCCCGAGCTGCAGGACATGCTGAAGCCGCTCGATGCGGCGAAAATCGAGAGGGAACTACTGGCTCAGATCCGGGCGTCCCTCAGTCATCACCGCAACGAGGAGTGAACGACAACGCGATCAGCGCGACGTGTATTCGTGCACGAAGTCACAGACAGCGCGCACGACCTCGTAATCGGTCTCAGCCAGCAGACCGTGTCCGAGATTGAAGATGTGGCCCGGCCTGCTTCCCACGCGATCCAGAATCTCTTTCGTCTTCTTCAACGCAGCATCACGACCGGCAAGCAACACCGTGGGATCCAGATTCCCCTGAATTGCGCGATCGTATCCGACAACGGCCCACGCTTCGTCGATGGGTAAGCGCCAGTCGACGCTGATGCAGTCGCCGCCAGCTTCGGCAATGCTGGGCAGCAGTGCGGGGTTTCCAATAGAGAAATGAATCGTTGGAACCCCCGCGGCCTTCATTGTCAGCAGAAGTTTCTGCGTATGCGGTAGCGCAAACTCGCGGTAATCCTCGACACCGAGTGCACCGGCCCACGAGTCAAAGACCTGTATCGCGGCTGCGCCGGCTTCATGTTGTGCAATCCCGAAATCCGCCATGTGCGAAGCCCAGAAATCCGCGAGCGCATGCCACGCATCCGGTTGCGACCACATGAATGCCTTGATTTCGGCCAGGTCGCGCGTGCGCGGCGGATTCACGAGGTATGAGCAAAGCGTAAATGGCGCGCCCACGAACCCGAGCACCGGCACATCGATCTGGTTTATGAGGAGTCGAATCTGCTCTAGATTGAAATCGAGCGATGCGCGCGGGTCGAACGGGGTCATGCGTGCGACGTCATGCACATTCTTTACCGGATTATGCACTACGGGTCCCACGCCCTTCCGCATCTCGACATCAAAGCCAGCAGCGAAGTAAGGGGTCGACAGATCATTGTAGAGGACCGCCGCATCCACGTTGTAGAATGCGAGAGGCATGCGCGTGATCTCCGCGGCTGCAGGCGGGTCGCGCAGGATCTCGAACATGTCGCGGTCCGCGCGCGAATCGCGGTACGGCGGTAGCGTCCGGCCGGCCTGCCGCATGAACCAGACGGGTGTGCAATCAGGCGGCTCGCGGCGGAGCGCCTTGAGAATTCGGTCGTTCATGGGTGCGAAGCTAACGGCTGTCACGGGGATGGTAAACTCGCGCCTGTCGCGTGACTGTCGGAGTGAACTGCGGCGGTGTAGCCTTAGAGCATGAAAAGCATGAAATCAGAAACCCGCCCTGGGCGATTGCTGCCCAAACTCCTTTTCGCGCTCATGTACGGCGGCGCGCTGCCCGCCAGTGCGACTTTGAGCGCGCAGACTCCGCCGCCGAAAACCATCACGCAGTCTGGCCGAGTCGTGCCAAAGAACCGCCCAGCGCCTGCAATGACCGCGCGCGAGCTCGGATCGCGCATCGCCGCAATCATTGATACCGGCGAGATCTCGCATGCGTACTGGGGGATCGACATTCGCGACATGCGCACCGGCGCGTCAATCTATCAGCGCAACGCCAACGCATTGATGGAACCCGCATCGAACCTCAAGCTCGTGGTGTCCGCGACGGCGTCGCAGAACCTGTCGCCGGACTTCCGCTATCACACCGGCATCTATGCCGCAGGTCGCGTTGCAGCAGGAACGCTCAATGGTGACCTGATCATCAGAGGCCGTGGCGATCCCACGATTTCCGGTCGCTACGAGAAGACGCGAACGTCGATCTTCGAGGCATGGGCCGACTCACTGCGCGCACACGGCGTGACGCACATCACCGGTCGCATCGTCGCGGACCAGACCTACTTCGATGAAGAATACATCCGCAGCGACTGGGAGACGTACGATTTGAACTGGTGGTACGCGGCTCCCGTTGCGCCCCTCGGATTCAATGACAACTCGATCGACTTCCGAGTTGCAGCCGGCACCTCGCAGGGCGCGCCTGCGCAAATCACATGGGAGCCGAAGACGACAGACTTCGTGTTCATCAATCGCTCGAAGACGGTTGGCGCGGGTGCGCGTTACACGCTCGACTTCGATCGCATCCCCGGCACGGATACCGTGTATGCATATGGCGAGATTCCGTCGGATGCCGCCGTGCGCAACGAAAGTTTTGCAACGCGGAATCCAGGCAAATATGCAGGTACAGTTCTGCGCGAAACGCTCGAGGCAAGAGGTATCGCCGTTGACAATGATGTCATACGCGTTGTCGATCAGCCGGACGCATCACCGTCGACAAACGCTACGCTCCTGTTCGAGCACCTGTCGCGGCCGTTGCCCGACATCATCGGACCGATCCTGCAGAACAGCCAGAACTGGTTCGCGGAACAGCTCGCCAAGACGATGGCGCGCGAAGTAAGTGGCGACGGGAGCTGGAGTGCAGCGCTCGCGCTCGAGCGTCGTTTCCTGATCGACTACGTTCACATCGATTCGACCTCGTTCCGTTTGCGCGACGCTTCAGGTCTATCGACCGGCAACCTGATTACACCACATCTTCTATCCGAGCTCGTGCGATACATCGGCAATGAGCCGCGCATGAAGCCCGCATACGACGCAATGTCGGTTTCGGCTGCACCCACAGGTTCGCTACGCAGACGATTCGAAGATCTGCCCGGCCGTGTGCGCGCAAAGACAGGATCGATAAGCAATGTCGATTCGCTGACGGGGATGATCGATACGGACAGCGGAAGGCATCTCGTGTTCAGTATCATTGTAAACAATTCCGGCCAGCCATCTGCACGGATGCGCGATGTCATCGACCGGATCGTGCGACTGACCTCAAAGACCTGAACACAATGGCTGGGGCCGCGCGCACCATCAGAATCCTCGCCGTACTGCTTACCGCGGGCGCGGGTGCTGGCGCGAGTGCCTGTGCAAAGCCGGACGCCCAGACACATAGCGTCGTTGTCGGTACTACGCACACTGTCGAGGATTCCGGAATACTGGACTCTATTCGTGTCGGATTCGAGCGTGACAATCCGGGTCAGCATCTGAAGGTTGTCGTTGCGGGTAGCGGCGAGGTGCTGGCAATGGGCCGCAATACAGACGTCGATGTTCTGCTCACACATGCACCCGCGGATGAGAAAGAGTTTGTCGCAGCCGGATTTGGCACCGAACGGCGACCGGTCGCTCACAATGAGTTCCTGGTCGTCGGGCCTGAATCAGATCCGGCGCATGTACGCACCTCGACAAGCGCTGCGGAAGCATTCAGGAAGATTCGCGATGCGAAGCAGACATTCATCTCGCGTGGCGATGACAGCGGTACGGAGAGGAAAGAAAAGGCAATCTGGAAGGCAGCGGCGATTGTACCCGACTCCGCGCATTATGTAAGAGCGGGAACCGGGATGGCTGACGCATTACGCATTGCCGACCAGAAGAAGGCTTACACACTCACCGATGTGGCAACATACCTCACGCTGCAGCCAACGCTCGCGCTCAAAGATCTCTATCATGGCGACCCGTTGATGGAAAACGATTACGCAGTGACGGTAGTGTCGAAAGCGAAAAACAGGAGCGGGGGCGAGGCGTTCGCGAAGTGGATAACCGGGCCGAATGCACAGCGGATGATAGGCAGCTTCGGCAGCTCGAAATTCGGTCGCGCGCTCTTCACGGCGGACGCAACAACAACCATGGAGCAATGAGAAACCGCCGCGACTGATCGGTGTCGCGGCGGTGCCTGACGTCGTATACAAAAATATTTGTTGTTTACTTCCCGAACCGCTTACTCACGGCATCCCAGTTCACCGTGTTCCACCACGCGGCGAGGTAGTCGGGACGACGGTTCTGATACTTCAGGTAGTATGCGTGCTCCCAGACATCGACGCCGAGGATCGGCGTGTGACCCTTCATGATCGGCGAATCCTGGTTTGGCGTGCCGTAGATCTCGAGCTTGCCGTTGTTGGACACGAGCCACGACCAGCCGCTGCCGAACTGACCTGCACCGGTGGTCTGAATCTTCGTCTTGAAGTCGTCGAAGGATCCGAACGTGCTGTTGATTGCGTCAGCGAGTGCGCCGTTGGGTGCGCCGCCGCCGTTCGGTCCCATGATCTCCCAGAAGAGCGCATGGTTCACGAAGCCGCCGCCGTTGTTGCGAACCGCGGTGCGGATGTCATCGGGAACGCTGTCGATGTTCTTCAACATTTCTTCGAGCGGCTTCGACTGCAGCTCCGGATGCTTCTCGAGCGCTGCATTGAGATTGTTGGTATATGCCGCGTGGTGCTTGTCGTGATGGATCTCCATCGTCTTCGCATCGATATGCGGTTCGAGCGCGTCGAACGCATACGGCAGATCGGGCAGTTTGTACGGGTAAGCCATGGGAATCTCCTGGGTCGATTTGGGTCGTACTGACGAGGCGGAAATAGCGTCGGCGGGGTGCGAAAGCAAGGGCAGGCCGGGCCAAAGATTGGCCGATCCCGCTATTGGCCTTAATATCGAGCCCATGGTACCCATGTCTACCGACTCGCAGGCGATTCTTTCGGCCATGATCACCCCCGCGGTGCTGATTTCAGCCTGCGGCTCGATCATCATTGCGACAGTCGGCCGGCTGAACCGCGCCGTCGATCGGACGCGCGAAACGTTTGCACTGTTTTCCGCGCTCGCCGAAAAAGCCGGCAATTCCACGGAAGTAACGCCCGAAGACGATGCCGAGCTCGCATTGCTCTTCTCACAGCTCGACATCAACACAAGCCGCGCGCGTTTCCTTCAGCGCGCGCTCGCGCGAACGTACTGGGCACTGGGGATGTTCGTGGCGACCAGCGTCGCGATCGGTGTTGTTGCCGTGACGGGCAAACAGTATGCAGCGCTGCCGATCGTTCTCGGCCTCGCCGGCGCGGGGTTGTTGCTTTACGCAAGTCTGCTCCTCGTTCACGAGTCACGCCTCGCGCTGCTCGTGCTGGAACAGGAAATGGATTTTCTGTGGGAACGCGGTCGCAGCCATGCGACGCCACAGCTGCTCGACAAGTACAAACCGGCCTGGAAACTGTTCAGAAAGAAAGACGGATTGTCGCGCGGAGAGCGCGGGGGTCACTAACTCACGCGCGGGCTATCCTGCTACGCAGGGCGTCCTGCTACGCAGCAAAGCATACGAGAGAAGACAGGCCCCCCTAGGGGTCCGCCTGACCGAACACGTCGTGATTCATGTCCTCGCGACTCAGCTCGCGGTCAAAGTCCTCCATCGCCTTCTTCGACGTGTCGGCGCGATCCCAGTCGCGCGGATGATCGTCGAAATCAGGGCGCGGCTTCACGGCCGTCTCATCGCGGCCCGTCACGATCTTCTCGATTTGTCCGAGCATCGAATTACTTCCGGCTACACTTGCTCCGAACAAACCATCCTCGCCGGGATCCGCGTGCTCGGACGCGCCGTACAAGTTCACCCATTTGTCGAGCCGCTCGCCGATCAGCATGACGTGATAAAAGCGCTTGCCGACACGATCGGTTGGCCACACGACGTCCGCGGCCGCCGCGATAAGTGATATCGGTGACAGGATGATGTCCTTCACGCCGTCGACAAAGAGCTTGATCTGAAAGATGACAACATCGCGGAAGATGATCCGGCGATGCTCGCGCGATGCTTTCAGGAGTGGCCGCTTTTCTAATCTGGACATGCAGAAAGGGTAACAAGCCGGGCCGAAAAAAGCACGCGCGCGGCATCACGCACACCGTTCCGCCTTGTCACCGGATTACCTGCATGCTTCCACCGAAAAGCGTCTGCGGACCAAAGCTCGGTTGACCGAATGGTCCGGCATCGACTGCGAAGCTGCCATCGAGACGATATGCGACGGTGTTACGCGCCAGCGCTGCCTGCACAGTCGTCACGATTCCCGGGATGTCAGCGAAGCTCACGCTCAGATCGATCGGCAGAACGGTGTCCTGGGCGGCGCGCATCGGCAAGCCGAGCGGCAGATCCACGTTGGCGGTCCGCTGCCCCTCGAGAAACAGGTTTCCCGCAAGGTGTGTCAGCGTCAGTCCGAATGCATTCGGGTTCTGCACCCGGGCATAAAGCCGCACGCCTATCCCACCAAGCGGATGACCACTGCCTGGACCGATCAGTCGGATTTGCGACGGTTGATTCGGCGCTGATGAAAATGTCGGCGGCTGGATCAGCTGGCTCAGTGTTGCGCAGGCCGAGGCAGCAACGATCAGAATAGCCGCAGCGAGCGGGGTGGTTCTCCTGTGCCGCATGACACGCTCCTGGCGAAGGTCCGCACGGCGCACGTGCATGGCGTGTGCCCGGGCGCGGCATTATTGTGCGGGATGCATTTTCCAAGAGTGAATTACGGTTGTTTCCTGGCCGCTGTGATCGCTGCCGCAATGCCGGCACCCTCCGCGGCGCAGCAGCCGTCCCGCACGCCCCAAACCACAGCCGGTATCGTGCACGACGTCGCGCCGCTCGTGATTGGCGAGACGTTCATCATCAGGTCGCGTGTCCTGGGGGAGGACCGCCGTATCAATGTGTATCCACCGCCCGGTTACGCGAATTCCGATACTATGCATGTGCCCGTGATGTACATGCCGGATGGCGGAATGCAGGAAGATTTTCTGCATGTGGCCGGATTGGTTGAAGTACTTGTGGGCGACAACTCGATGCGTCCCTTTCTGTTGGTGGGCATCGAGAACACGCAACGTCGCCGCGACCTGACCGGGCCAACGCGTGTTCATTCCGACAGTCTGATTGCACCGCACGTCGGCGGCTCCGCAGCGTTTCGGGAATTCATTCGCACCGAGCTGATGCCTGCCATTCGCGCGCGCTATCGTACAACCCCGGAAACCGGCATCGTCGGTGAATCGCTCGCGGGGTTGTTTGTCACGGAAACGTTTCTTCGCGAGCCCGACCTGTTCACTACATACGTTGCACTCGATCCGAGCTTGTGGTGGAACAACGGTCAATTGCTGAAGGATGCGCCAGCCATTCTCGCGCACAGGATTACGACACCCAAAAAACTGTACGTGGCCGCGAGCTCCGAGCCACAGATCGCACGTGACGCAGCGGCGTTCAATGAAATTCTGAAAGCGCGGTCGCGCGACAGTCTCACCTGGTTTTACGAATCGATGCCCGAGGAAGGACACGCAACGATCTATCATCCCGCCGCATTGCGCGCATTCCGCATGATGCTGAAGCCCGAAAGCGTAGCACCAGCAAAGTAGTTTTCTCTCTCACTACCGGAGGATTCTGTGCTGACTGCATTATTGATTCCGACCGTTGTCGCAGCAATCGCGGTATTCATCGCGAGCTCGATCGTCAACGCAGCACTGCCATGGCACAAGAGTGATTTCAAGCGCCTTCCGGACGAGGACGGTGCCCGGCGAGCGCTCACACCGATGGCAATTCAACCGGGTGAGTACATGGTGCCGCGTGTTATGGACCGTGCCGAGCTCAAGTCTCCAGAGTATCTCGCAAAAGTAAACGAAGGGCCTGTAATGGTCATGACGGTCTGGCCGAATGGACCGATCAACATGGGAAAGGCACTCGGGCTCTGGTTCGTTTACTGCCTGTTTGTGAGCGCGCTCGCAGGATGCGTCGCGCATACCGCGCTGGGACACGGCGCGGATTTGCATAGTGTCTTTCATTTCACCGCAATATCCGCGTTCATGTGTTACGTCGTCGGCGTGTGGCAGGCGTCCATCTGGTACGGTCGGCCGTGGAGCACCGCGCTGAAGCACACGGTGGACGGACTCATTTACGCCGCGATCACCGGAGGCATCTTCGTCTGGCTGTGGCCATAATCGTTTGATTCCCGTTCTCGTAGTCGGCGCAGGTCCGACGGGCCTGATCCTCGCCCTGTGGCTCAAGCGGCTCGGCGTCACCGTCCGAATCATCGATCGGAATTCAGGTCCCGCCGATTTCTCGCGCGCGCTCGGCGTGCAGGCACGCACACTCGAGCTCTATCAGATGCTCGGCATTGCCGAAGACGTGATCCATGGTGGCGTTCATGTACGAGGCGCCAATCTCTGGGTTGCAGGGAAGCACATCGCGCAGATTCCGCTGTCGAACATAGGGCAGGGCATGACGCGGTTCCCGTTCGTGATCGATTATGCGCAAAATGATCACGAACGAATGCTTATCCGGTATCTCCAAGCGGAAGGAACTATCGTAGAGCGAGACACCGAGCTCACTGGTTTCACGCAGTCGGCCGATCGCGTTACGGCGATCGTTCGCAATACCGCGACGGGTTCGGAGGAAACCATCGAAGCGCGCTTCATCGCCGGCTGCGACGGCGCGCACTCGCGCGTACGAGAAACGCTGGGAATCGATTTCCCAGGTGGTACGTATGAGCAGCTGTTCTACGTCGCCGATGTCGACGCGGTGCGTGATCAGGCCAATGACCAGATTCATATCGACCTCGCCACAGCCGACCTGCTCGCACTGTTTCCGATGAAGGGCCCGGATCACGTGAGACTCGTTGGCACAGTCGTCGGCCGTCAGGCGGAGGGCATGACGTTCGACAATGCGGCCCGCCAGCCGATCGACCAGATGCGTGTCGATGTCAAACGTGTCAACTGGTTCTCGCCGTACCGCGTGCATCACCGCGTTGCATCGCACTTTCGCGACAAGAATGCCTTTATTCTCGGCGATGCAGCCCACATTCACAGTCCGGTGGGCGCACAAGGCATGAACACAGGCATTGGTGATGCCGTTAACCTTGCCTGGAAAATTGCCGAGTCGCTGCGCCTCGAAGCTGCGGGTGAAATCGCGACCGCTCGCGCATTGATTGATACATACGAGCCGGAACGCATCGCATTCGCACGTCGCCTGGTCGCAACCACGGACCGCGCATTTACACTCGCCATGCGACGCGGGCGCATCGCGCAATTCGTCCGCACGCGCGTATTCCCTCAGTTCATGGCGCGCTTCATCGAGGTCGGGCCAACCCGACGCTTCGCGTTCAGAACGATATCCCAACTCGGATTGCAGTATCGCGAAAGCAAACTCAGCACGGGCCGGGCGGGGAGCCTCAGGGCTGGCGACAGGCTGCCCTGGGTCGACAAACCATCGGGCGACAATTACGCGCCTCTGAAATCACTCACGTGGCAGATCCATGTGTATGGCACCTGTCCGGAAGCGGCGGATCTCGCAAGGAAGAATGGCGTGCAGTACAACGCCATCGCGTGGGATGACAAATGCGCGGCGGTTGGACTCCAGGAGGATGCAGTGTACATCATCAGACCCGATGGCTACATCGGGTTCGCCGGCGATGCTCCGGGTGCAGCCATTTATCTGGACAGCTGGAACATCGGGCTGAATTGAACGTCATCTTGCGAACAGGAATCAGCATATGAGTGACACAAGCCGCCGCGATTTCATGAAATTATCCGCAGCAGCCATTACACTCCCGCTCTTGCCGCAAATTGTCGAAGCCGAAGCCCATGAAACACGGGTCGGCACTGCGAGCGGAACGCCGCTCGGCCCATCAACGATCGACGCCGATCTCCTGGAAATCACTGTCGCAGGCCTCCATCATCTTTACGACAGCGGAAAGTATACGGCCGAGCAGGTGACGCGCTGGTATCTCGATCGGATCATGCGCTACAACCCGACCTATCGCGCAATGCTTTCCGTCGATCGCAAAGGCGCACTTACCGCCGCACAGGCACTCGACACGGCCCGTCGCGCATCGCCAACGCATCCGAGACCACCGCTCTGGGGCGTGCCGATCGTCACCAAGGCGAACACGAGCGTGAAGAATCATGTCACGAGCGCAGGCTGGTGGGGGTTCGTTATTCCCGGACAGGAATTGATAGCGCCGAAAGACGCTACGATTGTTGCGAAGCTTCGTGCAGCCGGCGCGATCATTCTCGGCCAGACCAACATGCCCGACTTTGCGGCGAGCGACGCAAATTTCAGCACAGTGTTTGGCCGTACCGGCAATGCATACGACGTACGATTCAGTCCGGGCGGGTCGTCGGGCGGGACCGTCACAGCGGTGACTGCCAATTTCTGTGTGCTTGGTAACGGAACGGACACAGGCAATTCAATCCGAATGCCTGCAGGAACCAGCTCCGTCGTCGGCGTATTCCCCACGCGCGGTCTCACCAGCATCGCCGGCATTTATCCGCTCGACTGGACGCGCGACAACACAGGCCCCATCACCCGCACTGTAACAGACGCAGCCATTGCGCTCGATGTAATGGCTGGAGCAGACATTGCGGACCCGCGCACGAAAGAAGCCGAGACTGCCGCCTCGAAGGTGTCGTATACAACATTCCTGAAATCAGGCGCACTGAAAGGAAAGAAGTTCGGCGTCCCTGCGTTCATCATGAAGACGCCGCCGCCCGGGAGTCCTGCCGATGATGGTGAGCTCCTGCATCCGCAGACGCGCGCACTGCTGATGAAAGCCATCGATGAAGTACGCGCCGCAGGCGCAACCGTAATCTTCGACGATGCGCTTCTAACCGATGCTTTCGTCACACAATGCTTCAGCGTGCAATCCGGGCCATATCACAATGAGGGAATAGAAAACTTCCTGCGTGAATACGGCCCGTCGCAGTACCATTCAGCGCAGGAGTATGCGACGTCGGTGGGATCGCCAATTCCAGGCTTCGGACGCGGGAACCAGGCACAACAGAAGGCGTTCGACGCGCAGAAAAAACTGGAGACGGATCCGGACGCCGAAAACAATTTCTGGAAACCGATGCGCACTGCACTCGCGACGTACAACGACGCACTCGACAAGTATCAGCTCGACGGACTCATCTATCCTTCCGCGCAGATGCCGCCAAACAACGAGGTTGAACAAGCGAAAGCCGGCATTCGCAGCAGCGGTCCGCACAGCAACACCGCGTGGGCTGATCCCATCGGAATCCCCGCCGTCGTTGTCCCCGCCGGCTTCTACGACAACGGGCTCCCCTTTGGCCTCGAGTTCTCAGCCCGTCGCTGGAAGGATGGCGACTTGCTCGGATGGGCGTATGCATACGAACAGGCGACCATGCACAGAAAGCCGCCTGTCCTGAAATAGCGCTACATCGGCGCAGTCGCCGCTTCACCATTGGGATCCGGACCCGGATCGCCACCCTGTACGCGAACCTGCAATCGGTTGATGTACAGCTCCCATCCGGCGCGGTGATGCATGATCTGATCACCCTTCGGAAGCCCGGTGTGTCGCAACGTCACGCGCGTCCCTTCCGATTCCGGCTCCAGTGTGACTTCGACACGTGAGGATCCGGGTGCCACGTCCTCGCCCTGCATCCACCCAAATGTGAACACGAGCCGGTGCGGCGG
>JADMIO010001173.1_pt1 | contig 34238 bp, 27 predicted proteins | sample 8958161 | NCBI WGS metagenome assembly JADMIO01 (sample SAMN16585339, study PRJNA669376) | soil metagenome | isolation source: Crop rotation soil | place: USA: Cullars Rotation, Alabama | collected 2011 | reverse complement strand
AGGTGAGCCAGTGTGATTACATTTGCGGCCTAACTGTGGCCAGTCCAGTTACGCTGGAGTCACTAGTATTTAGGTGACACTATAGAAGCGGCCGCGACAACTTGTCCACGTGGAATTCTAAGCTTAGGATCCCAATGTGCTGGAAATTCGCGGCCAATAATCGGATGAATTTCGTGAGCCTGGGCCAGCGGGTCCGCTTTCGAATTCGCCAAGGCGGCCGCGCGGGCCAGCGCATCCGGCGGTTTGATCCCGGTGAGTAAATGATAAAGCGTCGCGCCCAGCGCGTAGATGTCGCTCTGCGGCGACGTGCCTTGATCCTGAATTTGCTCGAGTGGCGAATAGCGGCGTGTATAACCAAAAATGCTGTGCGATGAAGCCGTGGTTGTCTGATCTGACGCGTGCGCTTTGGCCAAACCGAAATCGAGCAGCGCGATCTGGCCGTTCGCGGTTACCTTCAAATTGTGCGGCTTGATATCGCGGTGAATGATTTGCCGTTCGCGCGTGTGCAAGTAAATCAAAGCATCGAGCAATTGATCGGCCCAGGCAATTACCTGCGCCTGCGGAAAAGGTCCGGGCCGCTCGGCGATTACCTGCGCCAAATCATCGCCGCCGATGAATTGCATCACTAGAAACGCGCGGTCATTTTCGGTGAAGTAGTCGCTGACTCGGGGCAGCGCCGGATGCGCAAGCTGCGCCAGCAGACGCGCTTCCTGTTCGAATTGCCGGCGCAGGCGACTGTCAACCGCAAATGTCTCTTTGATCGCGACCGTGACCTGCAGTCGCTCATCGACAGCTTCATACACTGCGCCCATCCCGCCGGCCCCTAATTTTTTGACGATCAGGTAACGGTCTTGCAGTTTTTCGCCGCGGACGATTGTCTGCGCGTGCGTCGTGGGCCGGGTGGCTAAGACAGACTGCTCCATCGACTTTCGGTTGATGCGATCGAAAGGAGGATTTCCAGGAACTGACAACGTCGGTTGTCGGTCGGGAAGTTGGGGCGAGAAGAGTAACTTCCTAAATCGACTATACGACAGCGGTCACCTTAAAAACAAGAGTCTTGATTTAGAATGCCGCATTTCTCCGGGTATCGGTTCCACCAGCTCTCTTCGCCCTTCTGAGTGGCGGACCACGTTGCAACGCGAGAAGAAAAACAGAAGGCAAATCCAGCCCATACGCAAGACAACTGTCGGAACCCGTCGCATCCAAGTGGCAAGCAAAGAAGGTGTGAAGCTGCGCAGCGCTCGACGCTTAAGACGCTTCCCCGAATTAAGAGGAATTACGAGATGAATAATGAAATCGCGGCGGCGAACAAGGCTCTGGTCCGCCGATTCTACAAAGAGGTTTATGCCGACTGGAACATGGCGATGGTGGACGAGGTCTTGTCACCCGAGTTTACCTCGCACGATTGGCCGGAGCACGGCCCAACCGGCCCGCAGGCATTCCGGGATTACTATGCGGCGATCCGGGCGGCGGTACCCGATGCCAGATACGAAGTCGATGATCTAATCGCGGAGGGTGACCGTGTAGTGGTGCGTTGGAGACTGCTCGGAACCCACCAGGGGAATTTCCGCGGCATCGCTCCGACTGGCCGTCTTATCGTGCTCAAAGGCGTTGCCATCTACCGGGTCGAAGCCGGCAAACTAATGGAACGCTGGGTTGTATCTGATTTGTATGGCGCCCTTGAAAAAGCCCGGCGAGCTGCACCCACCTAAGTTTTCTTGCGCAGCAGGCTGAGCAGAAACAATACTGTCGCTACTGCGATAATCGCGGGGCCGAGCGCAAGATTTAACGTCACCTGGCCTATCCTGATCTGCGGGTAGACAAGGCTAATGGTGAGACCAAGGCCGACCGACAACACGCTGGCGAGCGACGAGGTCAATAGGAAGGCTGTCAGTGTGTGAGTCAATTGCCTGCCGATGGCCGCCGGCACGATGATCAAAGCGCCCACGAGTAATGCGCCGAGGAACCTCACCCCCAGCAATACCGTCAGACTGAAGATCAGCAGAAAGTGGAGATTCAAGCGAGAGACATTTACGCCAGCCGCGGCCGCCAACTCAGGCGAGAAGAGCGAGATGATCAATTGGTGACGGAACCTCACCACGAAACCGACAATGACCGCCACGGCGACGAGTCCCGCCACGAACCAAATCGCATTCAATGATTGAAAGCCGCCGAACAGCGCTTCAATCAAATCCTCGTTCGGCGTCAGCACAGTTCCAATCGCCAGCGCCGCGGTAAAGATCACACCGATCGCTACGTCGGTGGTTACCGTCGAGCTCTTCTGCAGGTGCCAAATCAGCAGCGTGCCCAGGAACAGTGCGCCCGCGGCGCCGATCAGCGGATTGAACCCCAACAGCAAGGCGAGCCCCAATCCCGGCAACGCGATGTGCGAGACCACGTCGCCCGCCAGGCTCATCCGCTTCATTAGCGCAAAGCTACCGACCAGCCCGGCAGCGAACGCTGTCAGCAATACCAGAATGGTCGAATAAGTTTGAGCTGCAGTCATTTATATAACGCAAACTGTCGGTTTGCGTTTGCCATGATCGCAAACTAATAGTTTGCGTTACGGAACCTAACCGTGATGATGGTGATCGTAGAACCCGACTGATTCACCGTAGAGCTTTGTGAGCACGTCATTTGATAAAGCTTCTCTCGGGCTACCGAAACACACTTGCTGATGATTAAGGCACAGCACCTTGGTCGCATAACGGAAAACAAAACTCAGGTCGTGCGAAACCATAATGCTCGCCAGCTGGTGTTGCGTCTGCAGCCGATTGATTAGCTCGTAGATATGTTCCTCGCCGGGCTCATCGACGCTGGCGGTCGGCTCATCCAGCAGCAAAACGTTCGGATTACCGATTAAGGAAAATGCGATCAGGCCACGCTGAAACTGGCCGCCCGAAAGATGGCCCACCGGCGTGGCCACTATCTGGGGCGTCAGGCCGACTCGACTACTTATCTCGTTTACCTGATTAAAGGGAATTTTTTGGGTGACACATTTAGCGCGGAATAGATCCGTGAAGGTCAGCGGCAGATGAGTGTCAGCATCAATCTTCTGCGGCACATATCCGATCCGCACCTCGGGGCCCCAAACCACCTCGCCACGATGCGGCAAGAGATTCAACAGCGACTTAAGCAAAACGGTTTTGCCGGCGCCGTTGGGACCAAGAATGCTGAGTCGCTCTCCCGGCGCCAATTCAAAGCTGACGTCCTCAACCACCAGGCGGTCTTCGAGCTGGATTGAAAGATTTTTGACCGTCAGTAAGTTCATCGGAAGTAGCGCAAGTTATTAACTTGCGATCCCTTTCGCTGTTCCGCAAGTTAACAACTTGCGCTACTTTGTCCGGCGCCGATGGCGGCTTGCATCACAGACTCCGGCGTCCATTGATTAATCGGGCGCGTCTCAGACAAACGACCGCGGCTCATCACCGCCAGCCGATCGCACATCCCGAACAACTCCGGCAGATAGGAACTGACCATCAAAACTGCTTTTCCTTTCGCGGCGCAATCGGCAATTGTCTGATAAACGACGGCCTTGCTGCCGATATCGATGCCGCGTGTCGGTTCATCCAGTAAGAGAATGTCCGCATCCTGATGTAGTAGCCGGGCCAGGGCGATTTTTTGTTGATTCCCGCCGGAGAGCGTCGCGACCTTCTGATCCGCACCACGCGCCTTGGCTGATAAAGAGCGCAGTAACGATGCAGTCTGCGCGCGCTGTTGCGATAAATTGACCCAACCAAAATGCGAGCACGATGAGAAGCGCGTCATCGTCACGTTATCGCCAATTGAGAGGGCGAGCGCCAGCCCTTCACCCTTTCGATCTTCGCTTAAATACGCAAAGCTGTCCGCCAGTCTTTGCGCAGTGGTGGCGCGTCGCAGGTTGAGCGTCCGGCCATTTACCGAAATCGATCCGGCTGCCGGTCGATCAATCGCGAACAGGCTGCGAACCAGCTCAGTCCGTCCCGAGCCCATTAACCCGGCGATGCCCAGAATCTCGCCGCGCTTCAGTTGAAAGGTCGCGTTCTCGACCGCAGGCGGCGCTGACAGATCGCGGACCTCGAGAATTGGTTCAGTACTTGTGGAACGATGCCGTTCGGGAAACAGAGATTCCATCGGCCGTCCTACCATGTGCGCGATCAGTTCATCATCAGTGACAGAAGCGATCGAACCTGTCGCCACGCTTCGTCCGTCACGGAGCACAGTGAAGTTGTCGGCAATCTCGCGGACCTCTTCGAGAAAGTGACTGATGTAAACCACCGTCAGCTCCTGCGCCGCGAATTTCCGAATCACCGAAAACAGATGGACGACGTCATCGCGCTGCAGACTGCTGGTTGGTTCATCCATGAGGATAATCCGCGCCCGCGCGGCGATGGCGCGACACACTTCCACGATCTGGCGCGCGGCAATGGACAGATTTTCCACGCGAACTTCGGGAGTTATCTCGGGATGATTGAAGGTGGCCAGCACCTCGTTGGCGCGCTCGCGCAAGCGCGTGCGGTCGAGCACACCGGCGCGCGCGGGTTCAATTCCCATCATGATATTTTCGGCCACCGAAAGGTGCGGGAACAGCGACAGTTCCTGGTGAATGAGAGCAATTCCGCGAGCCCGCGCGTCGAGCGGGCTGGAGGGAGAATACACAGATCCTTCAACCTGCATCGTGCCGGAATCGGCTTGAATCAATCCGGCCAGGACGTTCATCAAGGTGCTCTTGCCGGCGCCGTTCTCGCCAATCAGCGCGTGCACTTCGCCTTGGTTCAGGTGCAGGTTAACGCCGTCAAGCGCCATGCTCGGACCGAAGCGTTTGCTGATGTTTGAGAGCGAGAGAACGGTCATTGAGATTCACCGCGATCAATCAGACCACGCCTTCGGCTTCCGTTCCCAGCGATGATGTCGTAATTCTGAAATGAGCGTTTCCGGCAATTTCGCGCCGTCGCTGGCGGCCATATTCGCTTCAACATGCGACTGCTTGCGCATGCCGGGAATTATCGTGCTGATGTCCGCGTTGCTGAGTATGAACCGCAGCGCCAGGTCCGGCAGCGACATATCCGCCGGCAAGATTTCTTTAAGTTTCGCGGCGCGCTCGAGGCTCGGAATTAGATTCTCAGCTGTGAAATAGATATTGCGCCAGTCACCTTCCGGCCAGGTGCTGTCTTTCGTCAGCTTGCCGGTCAGCGTGCCTTCATCGAACGGCACCCGCGCGATGATCGCCACGTCGTGTTCGCGGCACGCCGGAAACAATTCGTCTTCAGGATTTTGATCGAAGATGTTGTAGATGACCTGGACGGCATCGATTAAACCGCTGCGCACGGTCTTCACGCCGTTCCATGGTTCCCAACGATTGATGCTGATGCCCACGGCGCTGACGAGTCCCTGCGCCCGCAGCTCATCAATCTTCTTCGCCCAGCGATCATGTTCGAGCCAGTTGTCTTCCCAGACGTGAAACTGAATCAGGTCAAAGCTCGATAGCCCCGCATGCTGCAGACTTTCATGCACGCGCTGTTCGATGTAGTCGGGAGGAAAAGTATCGTCGAGGGTAAACTCGCGGCGGCTCGGCCACTTTGAGTTTTTCGGCGGAACCTTGGTCGCGGTATAGAGGCGCTGGTCCGGATTTGCCCGCACCAGATTTCCCAGCAGGGCTTCACTCCGGCCTTCACCATACGCCCAGGCGGTATCAAAGAAATTGCAGCCGAGATCGACAGCGCGCTGCAACGAGCTTAAAGACTCGTCATCATCCGAGCCGGTCCAACCACCCATGCCCCACATGCCGTAACCAATTTCGCTGACCTGCCAGCCAGTTCGACCGAATCGCCGGTACTCCACTTGTTTCCTCCTGTGTTTGCGATGTCGGAGTATAGACGCTGTGGCGCAAGTTGTTAACTTGCGTCCCTCCCGAGGTAAGAATCGCAGGTTAACGACTTGCGCTACCTTTGTAGTATTGTTCGTCCGCTTTTCACCACGTCGGATTCCAAAACGGTTCAGCAAACATGAAAACCCTGCGTCTGCTTTCACTCGTGTTTTGTGCAGTCGGAGTTTGCGCCTCAGCACTCGCTCAATCGCAAACACCGAATCGCTCGTCATCGAAACCGCGCATTGGATCGCTTCCCCGGCCCAAAGAAAAAAAGACCCGCGAGACGCGCCCCGATCTCACCAAAGAACGGACACTCTATGTCGTGGGTTACGCGCACCTCGACACGCAATGGCGCTGGGAATATCCGCAGGTGATTTCGGAATACCTCACCAAGACGATGCGGAACAATTTCGCGCTCTTCGAAAAATATCCGCACTACATTTTCAATTTCACGGGCGCCAACCGATATCGATTGATGAAGGAGTATTACCCTGCCGACTTTGAACGATTGAAGTTATACGTATCCATGGGTCGGTGGTTTCCGGCCGGTTCGTCGATGGAAGAAGGGGACGTCAATTCGCCCAACGCCGAGTCAATCATTCGTCAGATTCTTTATGGCAACAACTGGTTCCGAAAAGAATTCGGCATGGCCAGCGATGAATACATGCTGCCTGATTGCTTCGGCTTTCCCGCGTCATTGCCGAGCATTCTCGCGCATTCGGGCATCAAGGGTTTTTCCACCCAGAAGCTTTCCTCCGCCTGGCAACCGGCGCCTCACGTCGGCGGGCCTGAGTCGCCTGAGAAGACACCAGCCGGCATTCCTTTCAACGTGGGTGTTTGGGAAGGCACGGACGGCCGCACCGTCATCGCCGCGCTCAATCCGCTCAGTTACGGGAGCAACGTCCAATACGACATCAGCAAGGCTGCGCCGCCCCCGCCCGGCCCGGATCCAAGTTTGTCGGAGCAGCAAAACCAACAACGCACGCGGCGCCAGGAAGATTGGCCGCAGCGCATTCAAACCAATGGAAGCCTGACGGGCGTGTTCGCTGATTATCATTACGTCGGGACCGGCGACGTGGGCGGTTCGCCGAATGAAAGCTCAGTGAAATTGATGGAGGCCATTACCACCAAAGGAAAGACTTCCCTGCCCGCACTCTTCCCATTTGGATCCACGCCGCCTCCGGCAGGCCCGCCGGTCCAGGTTGGCGATGGACCGATTCGCGTCGTGTGGTCAAAAGCCGATCAGATGTTCCAGGACATTCTGAATTGCTGTTCTACCGATCGCATGCCGCGCTACAAAGGCGATCTGGAACTGATCAATCACTCGGCCGGGTCGCTGACGTCGCAGGCCTATCAAAAACGCTGGATGCGCAAAAATGAATTGCTGGCCGATGCGGCCGAGAAAGCCTCAATCGGCGCTGAATGGTTGGGTGGCCGGATCTATCCGCGCGAGCGGCTGAATAACGCCTGGACGCTGGTGATGGGAGGGCAATTCCACGATATTCTGCCGGGCACGGCGACGCCTAAAGCGTTTGAATTCGCCTGGAACGACGACATCGTGGCGATGAATCAATTCGCCGGGGTACTCACCAGCGCCACCAACGCCGTCGCCGCGGCAATGGACACGCAAGTCAAAGGCGCAGCCGTCGTGGTTTTCAATCCACTCAACGTCGAGCGCGAGGACGTGGTGGAATCGAACCTGACGTTTGCCGGCGGACCGCCGCGCGCCGTTCGCGTCGTCGGACCTGACGGCAAAGAAGTTCCCTCGCAAATGTCGAACGGCAAAGTCCTGTTTCCCGCGAAGGTTCCGTCAGTGGGTTATGCGGTCTACGACGTCCAGCCGGCCGATTCATTTCTTTCCGCAGGCGATTTAAAAGTCACCGAGTCGTCAATGGAGAACGCTCGGTACCGCGTCACCGTCGACAAGAAAGGCGACGTCTCGAGCATTTTCGACAAGCAGATTAATCGCGAACTGCTGTCGGCGCCGATTCGCCTGGCGATCTCGACAGACAACCCGCGGCAATGGCCGGCCTGGAATATGGATTTTGAAGACAACCAAAGGGCGCCGCGCAACTTTGTTTCCGGAGACCTGAAGATTCACGTTGCGGAAGCCGGCCCCGTACGGGTAGCTATCGAAGTCGAACGCGAAACCGAAGAGTCAAAGTTCGTGCAAACCATTCGCTTATCAACCGGCGACTCCGGTAATCGTGTCGAGTTCAGTAACAGCATCGACTGGAAAACCAAAGAAGCAAATCTCAAGGCAACGTTCCCGCTCGCGGCTGCTAACAACCTTGCAACCTACAATTGGGATGTGGGGACGATTCAACGGCCGAACGCTGCCGAACGCCAGTTCGAAGTGGCCTCGCATCAATGGATTGATCTTACCGACCAAAGCGGTGCTTTTGGCGCAACAATTTTGACTGACTGCAAAAACGCTTCCGACAAACCGAATGACAACACGATTCGACTGACGCTGGTGCGAACGCCCGGCACGCGGGGCGGATATCCCGACCAGGGCACGCAGGACCTTGGCCGGCACGAGATTGTGTTTGGCATCGCGGGTCACGCTAACGATTGGCGTAGCGGAGCTGATTGGCAGGCGCATCGACTCAATCAACCCTTAATTGCCTTCCAGAGCTCGTCGCACGCCGGTGGTCTGGGCAAATCTTTTTCGTTATTGAAAACAAACAACGAGCGCCTGCGCTTGATGGCTTTCAAGAAAGCCGAATTGTCAGATGAATTGATCGTGAGACTCGTGGAAATGGACGGGAAACCGGCCGCGAATGTCCGCGTGAGTTTTCCATCGGCCGTGGTCGCGGCCCGCGAAGTGAACGGGCAGGAGCAACCCGCCGGCGCGGCCACGATTACGAGCGGCGAGTTGGTAACGTCATTCAGCGCCTATCAACCGCGAACTTTCGCAGTTAAGCTCGCCCCTTCACGCACCAAGGTTGCGCCAATTGCTTTTCAGACGGTGCCGCTTGATTACGATTTGGCGGTCGCATCACGACTTGGCAGACCGGCCGACGGCGCATTCGACTGGGCTCCGAACAGTCAGGGCGCAACGCAAGGTCGCGCGTTGCCGGCTGAACTCATGCCGCGTCAGATCGATTTTGGCGGCATTCGCTTTCAACTTGCGGCGCCGGATCGACCGAACGCGCTCGTGCCTCGCGGGCAGACTATTAGTTTACCGGCCGGAAATTACAATCGCGTTTACATTCTGGCTGCAGCCGCGAACAACGACCAAAAGGCGACTTTCAAATTTGGCAGTCAGACCACGGACCTGACCATCCAGGAATGGACTGGTTTTGTCGGCCAATGGGACAACCGGATTTGGAAAACAACTGAGACCCAGATCCCGCCGCCCCAGGGCTCGCCGCCAGGAACCCCGCCACGGACTCGCACGAATATCTACGGTGAAATGACCGGGCTGCGCCCCGGTTTCGTAAAGCGTGCGGACATTGCTTGGTTCACTTCACAACGACGAAGCCCGGACGCCGTGGCTGAGCCATACGCGTATTCTTATCTGTTCGCCTATGCGATTGATCTTCCACCCGGGACCCGAATGATTACGCTACCGGACAACGAGCGCGTAAGGATTATGGCGATGACTGCAGCGAGTGAACCGTGGCTGGTAACACCGGCGCAACCCTTGTACGACACCCTGACGCGCGATGCTAAATAGGTACGTCCTGTTCCGGCGAAGGTTTCTTTAGCCCAGCCGTTTACGGCTGGGATCGAAAGAGCATTACAACCGTATCAGCCTCCTTCAGGAGGCTTTTTGAAAAAACAGGAGAAAGGATCATGTCCCACGTCTTTCACCAATTCTATTATCATTTCACCTGGGCAACGAAAGATCGCGAGCCGTTAGTTGACCGGCGATGGCGGCCACAACTCTTGGACATCTTAAACGACGAGGTCAAGATACGCGGCGGCTGGCCCATCCGCCACAATGCCATGCCGGATCATGCTCACTTGCTTTGCCGGTTACCACCAACCGTGTTCATTCGATTTCATTGGACAATTGAAAGGTGCAACCTCCTTTCGCATCAATAAGGAGGTCCATCCTCGATTCAAGCTTCACTGGTAGGAGGGTTATGGAGCCCTCACACTACGCCAAGAGGAATTGGCGAAGGTATCCACATACATTGATCGCCAGGAAGAACATCATGGTCGAAACACGCTTTCACATTTACTGGAAGCTTTCGAAATTGAAGAAGATGATTGGGCGAATCTCATCAGCGGAAAAGCCTCCTGAAAGGAGGCTCTATCGAAGCAGCGCATCTAGCTTCCCAGGCGTAAACGCCTGGGCTAGAGAAAAGCTTTCACAACAGTTTCGAAAAGCCATGTGGGCATTCGTAGCTACCGTAGTGCTGGTTGTGTACTCCCTAAACACAAACGCCCAAACTAAAGTCACGTCCGATCACAACACCGGCGCGGCGATTAACGCGGACTGGAAATTCAAATCAGTTCCCTCACCTTCGCGCAACGACGCGGCCGCACGCGCGCGTGTTTTGATCGTGGATGGCGAAGCCGATGCTAACAGCGCGGGCGTCGCGGCCTTGACGGACGGCGTTCTGCCGAATTCAGACGATCAGCCGCGACGCAATTTTTTCATTCGTCCCGGCAGCGGTGGCGCGCGCTTGTTAATGGATCTCGGCCAGGTGATAGACGTGGCGCAAATCAATTCGTACTCCTGGCACCCTGGTTCGCGCGGGCCGCAAGTCTATCGCGTCTGGGTCAGTGACGGTTCGGCAGCGAATTTTAATGAAGCACCCAATGCCAATGTCGATCCGCGCACTTGCGGCTGGAAGGTCCTGGCGACGGTTGACACTCGCTCAACTGACGAGACGAAGGACGGCGGCCAATGGGGCGTCAGCATTCGCGATGCTTCCGGCACTTTGGGGAGGTTCCGTTATCTGCTATTCGACTGTTACGTCACCGAGGTTGCCGACGATTTCGGCAATACTTTCTACAGCGAGATTGACGTGATCGCGCAAAAGTAACCTGTCGAGGTGTTTCAAATCTGGACAACTGCTGTATCCACTCTTCTCCTAACCAGGAGCTGTCGATCTCAACTTAAGACTGAAACTCTCCGGAAAAACCTCCGCATCAATCTCAAAAAGCATAGGCCGCCACCGTTGGCTGCATCGTGGCCGCGATCTTGCTGGCTCGATGCCGAATCATCATCCGAATGACGGCAGTTGAGCGGTTACATCTTCATGGCATCCTGAGGCGCGGCACACCGGCCCGCGGATTCAGATATCGTCGCGCTGAAGGTCGCAAAGTAACCGCGAGCGATCTCACCCGAATCGAGGAACTCAAAATACCGCCGGCCTGGCAGAATGTCGCAATTAACAGCGCGCCGACGGGGCGCATTCAAGCCGTGGGCCAGGACGCCGCGGGTCGTTGGCAGTATCTCTACCACGACAGCCACACGCGGGCGCAACAGCGGAAAAAATTCCAACGGCAAATCGCCTTCGGCGAGAGTCTGCCCAAGTTGCGCGCCACCGTCGCGCGCGATCTCAAATTACCGGGGCTTCCCAAAGAGCGCGTCATGGCAGCAATTCTGCGCATCCTGTCGATGTCGTATATCAGGCCGGGGAGTGAAATCTACGCAAACGAAAATGGGAGTTACGGTATCGCCACGCTGAGACCGCGGCACGTGTCGGTGAAAGGCGATCGCATCAGCTTTGAATTCCCGGGTAAGTCGGGCCAGAACCATAGCCGCGAGATTCGCGACAAACTCGTCGCGGGAGTGCTGAAGGAACTTTTGAAGTCCTCAAATCGGCGCGTCTTCAAATATGTCGGCGCGGACGGCAAGTTCGTCAATGTCACGCGCCCAACCATCAATCGCTACATCAAAGAAGTCATGGGGCAAAACTTCAGCGCCAAAGACTTTCGCACCTGGGCCGGCACGCTGGTCTGCGCCTGCGCGCTAGCCCGCAACGGTCCAGCGAACCCGTTGAACGCGGGCGCCATCGTGACGGCCATCGAAGAGACTGCCGCGACGCTGGGCAATACGCCCGCGGTCAGTCGCGAATCGTATGTTTGCCCCGCCGTCATCAGTTCTTTTGAAAAGGGCGAAGTCGTTCGTTGCTACTTTAAGACTCTGCAGCAATTGACCTCATATCGGGGATTGAAACTGCATCGCGCTGAAAAAGCTCTGTTACGGATGCTGAAGAAATGCGCCGGCTGAAACGGACTCCCATTTCCCTTCTCCCTCTGGGAGCGGGCAAACACCAACTTGACTAACGAAAAGCGCCTCGATAACTTTTTCTGTGTTCATGATCTTCTCCCCGTTTCGACGAATCACGCGGATCTCCAATTGCCTAACGAACACGCGCTAATTCCAAAGATCATTTCAGATGCCCCTCAAACGCCGAGACTTTCTTAAAAGCCTGTCCGCAAGCATGGCCGGCGCCGCAGCTTTCGTCGGACTAAAGAAAGCCGGAGCGGTCGCCACGGCTGCTCCACGCGCGCGGCGACTGGTGCTGGTAAAGATCGATGGCCTGCCGCACCGGCTCATAAATGAATTCGCGAATGAAATTGATCCGGTCACCGGCAAGAGCCGTCTGCCGTGGGTCAAGCATCTCTTCTATGAGAACGGCGCGCGGCTAAACAACTTCTATGTGCGGGGCATGAGCCTCTCGGCGCCGTCATGGTCGATGCTCGACACGGGCCAGCATCTGCAAATCAAAGGCAACGTCGAATTTGATCGGCTGACCCTGCATGCCTACGACTACCTCAACTTCATTCCTTTTTATTTCGAGAACCTGGCGCAGCAGCACGTCGACATGCCGGGCGTGGAAGTGCTGGATGAAATGGGCACCCCTTTGCTGATAGATGCCTACGGGCATCGCGAACGCTACCAGGGATTCCAAACTTACCAGCGGGGCGTGCACTGGAGCACTTTCCAGAAAAGCGTGAAGACGCGTCTGGAGCGCTTCCGCGGCACGCAAGAGGCGCTGGACGAATGGACGAACAACGGACTGGAGCTGCGAAACTTTATTCAGGATCAGCTCGAGCGGGAATTGATCGACAAACTCTCGGATCCAGCCGTCCGGTATTTGGACTACTACACCACCGACGTCGATCATCGCACCCATCACAATCGCGATCGCGAATCGCAACTTGCCGCTATCCGCGAAGTCGATGCGACCATCGGTCGCATCTGGACCGGCGTCCAGAAGTCGCCGCTGGCGAAAGACACGGTCCTGGTGCTGGTTTCCGATCACGGCACAAATACGGACCCGAACATCATCAGTCAGGGCTATAACCTGGTGAAGTTGCTGGGGACCATGGCCGGCGGCGGCCATCACGTGATCACGAAGCGACGGCTGATGATGGATTATTCGCTCAAAGGGGTCTATCCATTCGTCCCTTTGATCACGACGACAACTGAAAACTCGTTTTATCTCAAGGGCCAAAGCACCGACTACCCGACCGCTTTGCTCGACTTCGACGGCAATGAACGCGCCGCGATACATCTGCGCAACTCTGATCTGAATGTGCTGCACATGGTGTTGCAGCAATTGAAGAATTCGAAACTGAGCGCGACGACCCGGCGCGCGGCCACCGATTTCTTCTTCGCGGTAATTGATCGTAATCGTGACGAGTGGCAGAGGGTCGTTGACGAGCTGAATGAAGAACTGAAAGCGCTACACGCCGCCATCGAAAAAGAGCAACCGGTGGTGGCTGCTCTGCCGAAGAAGTGGAGCAAAGAAGATCTCGACGCGGGGCGCGACCAGGATGCTCATCGCCAATCGGCACGTCTCGGGTTATCGATTGAGATCGAGAAGGGTTATCGCAAGCATCTGCCCACCCTCACCAATCTGCTCGCCTTGCGAAGGGACGATTTTAATCCCACGAAGATCAAGATCGAGGACTTGATCGCTAAGGGGGCGATGGGTCAGGCGAATACCATTCATCAACTGCAAAACTATGTGGCAGGTCTCTCGCCGCGGGGATTGGTGTTGCGCGACGACGGCAAAGTCGACGCGGAAAAAAGTTTTGTTCGCGTCGATTATTTCCCGGTCATCCGGAGCGTGACCGTGCGCAACAACGTCCAGCCGGGCGTGAGCAATGAGCCAATCGACTTTGTGGCAACCCGGCTTAATCCGGATCAAATCGATGGCCTCGAACCGAAAGACATCGATGAGATCGTTTGGATCTACAAAGACGAGGAGCGTCAGGCCCTCGTCCTGTCCCGCGCCGATGGCAAACGCGGCCTGGTGCTTCGCTATTTACCCATCAGCCGATTAAAGCAGGCGGCGGACGGCAGAATTTCGTTTTCCCAAATCAATTGGCGCGATGGATTGCCGTTCAGGCTCTGGGAAGATCCGAACTTGCGCACGCCGGACGATCGCGAAGTATGGCTAAAAGGGTGGCACACCGAGCGCGAGTGGGTCGCGGCCATTCACCGCACCGAGTTTTCAAATTGCGTCGTGGGTATCCACGAACACTTTTCCCATCACGTAACGCGCGCGACCGACACTGATGAACCGGGCGTCTCGGAGGCCGAACGCTTGTTGCGGCGCCTACGCAAACGCCGGCGCCGGCTGGTCGAGCCCGATCTGTTTATTCACGCCGGCAATCATTGGAACTTTGACGTGCGCGGTTTCAATCCCGGCGGCAATCATGGATCTTTCTTTCGCGTCTCAACGAATTCCACCCTAATGTTCACCGGCGGCGAAAACACCCGCGTCCCGCGCGCGCTGGCCATCGAAGAGCCTTACGACAGCCTGGATCTAATTCCGACACTTTTGGAATTTACCGGTGAAGCCGATAACGGTCAGCCAAATACAGAATTGGTGCAGAAGGGATTTCGCCAGTTCGCGGGACGGGTGATTCGGGAACTGTTCTAATCTCAGAACGACCGGCTCAGCGAACTCGGACCCGTTTTGAATTCACGAAGCCGGGTAAATCCGGTCGCTACCGCTCCCGGTTCTAACAGGGGGCGCAAATTTCATCAACAGCCGGTAACCCAGCAAGACGGCGAGCAGGAAGCCAAAGGTCAACGGTAGCCGGGTGTCTGATTTGACCAGCATCCAGTAATGCAGCACGCCGGCGGCGCCGGCCAGATAGACTACTCGGTGCAGCACGCTCCAGCGCTTTCCCAGACGCTTGATCATCTGATCGGTGGAGGTAATCGCCAGCGGAATCATCAATACAAACGCGGTCATCCCGACGGCGATAAACGGACGTTTGAAAATGTCTGCCGGAACACTCTTGAGGTCAAAGAACCGATCGAAAGCAATGTAGGTCATTAGGTGGAGCACGCCGTAAACGAAAGCGAAGAGGCCGAGCATGCGGCGAAACTTTACCAGCCAATTCAGGCCGGTGATTTTGCGTAGGGGTGTGACTGCGAGCGAGACGATAAGGAAGCCCAGCGCCAGCATGCCCGTGGTGCGCGTGACGAACTCTGTAGGATTAGCACCCGCGCGTCCGCGCCACACATCCCACAGCAGGAGAGTCAGCGGCACCAGCGCGTTGGCAAGTAATACGACTTTGGCGAAACGAGTGTCCTTCATAGAGTGGCGGGCACTCAGTAATATCTTCTGAGATCCAATCCATCGTAGAGATGCGCCACCTGTTCGGCGTAACCATTGAACATCAACGTCTGCCGGCCGCCGAATTCACCGATGCGCCGCTCACGCGCCTGACTCCAGCGGGGATGATCGACACTCGGGTTGACGTTGGAATAGAAACCGTATTCGCCTGGATTCTCCATGCTCCAGGTCGTGCGCGGCTGCGCGGCGACCAGACTAATCTTCACGATCGACTTGATGCTCTTGAAGCCATACTTCCACGGAACGACGAGCCGAATCGGGGCGCCGTCCTGAGGCGGCAGCGTCTGTCCGTACAATCCAGTAGCCAGAATGGTCAACGGGTGCATAGCTTCGTCGAGCCGTAAGCCTTCGACGTACGGCCAGTCGAGCACCGTCGTGCGCTGGTTGGGCATCCGCAGCGGAGCGAGCAGCGTCTGAAAGGCCACAAACTTTGCCTGCGAATTCGGTTCAACCTTCTCCAAAAGTTTGGCCAGCGGAAATCCAATCCACGGAATTACCATCGACCAGCCTTCAACACACCGCAAACGATAGACGCGCTCCTGCTGATCAATCTTCAACAACTCGTCGAGATCAAAAGTCTTCGGCTTGTTGACCAGGCCATCGACCGAAACCGTCCACGGCTTCGTAACGAAACCCTGCGCCGCCCGGGCCACACCCTGCTTGTCGGTGTCGAACTCGTAAAAGTTGTTGTAGTTGGTGATGTCCTGGAGGGGAGTCTTCGCTTCACTCGTGGTAAAGCCATTCGCGCTTTCAGTCGTCGAGCTGTTATCGGCGACTTGAATAACCTGGCCACTTACGAGCGGTGCAGCCGGCGGATTCAATCTGCGATAGATGAATCCAGTCGCGGCCACCGATCCTGCCAGCACCGCGCCGCGCATAAACCAGCGACGGTTCAGATAAACCTTTTCATCGGTTATCTCGCTCGGTTTGATGTCGGTGCTTTTCTTGATCAGCATTGCTGATCAAGATCGTACGGCGATGTGGCGGGAGGTGCAAGGAGCTTGATTAATCGCGCAAAAGTTTGCGGCTCCGAACAAGTCGCCCGGAGCCGCTGGGGTGTGAAAAACGTGCGGTTAGTGAACTGCCCGTTTTAGTTTCCCTTCATTGCGATACCCTTATTCTGCAGAACCTTGATCTCCACGCGACGATTCTGGGCGCGTCCCTTAGCTGTCTTGTTGTCAGCAACGGGATTGTTCTCGCCGTAGCCGAAGGGTTGTACCAGCCGGCGCAGGTCCATGCCATGTCTGAGCACCAGGTACTGAATCACTGCGTTGGCGCGGCGTTCGCTGAGGGCCCGGTTCTTTGCAGTCTTGCCGCTGGTGTCAGCGAATCCAACCACCTGAACCAGCCATCCGTTCGCGTTGCCTTTTGCCTTTTCCTCCTTCGCCCATGCCGCGGCTTCATCGATCGTCTTCTTGGCCGTGGCATCGAGCACAGAGCTATTAACCTTGAACAATACAGGAATCATCTTAAGGGTCTCGTATTCGTCAAGGCCATTAATCCGATTGTTCGCCAGGGCGGCATCCTTGAATGCCTGATCGGCAGTGCGCTGCGCCGCTTCAGCTTTGGCTCTCGCCTCGTTGGCTAACGCGGTGTTCTCGGTGATTCTCCCCTGCATCATTCTGGCTTCTTCAGCAGCCCGGCGGGCTTCTGCTTCGGCTGCCGCTAATCTTTCGGAGTTTTCGGCGGCGAGCTTATCGGTCTGCTCAAGGGCTTGCGCAGCTCGTAAATCCTGCTCATCGAATCTTACCCAATCAGCCACCAGCTTGCCTTCGGAATCGCCCTTGCCCTGCGCTTGCAGGCGCAGGCCGCGCATGATGTAGGTAACCGGATATTGCTTCTTTCGCAGGCCATGCGAAGTGACATTTGTTTGTCCGGTAAGGAGAACCGTGGTTTCAGCGCCGTCAATTGCGCGCACCTTGAATTCATCTCCGTTACGCACGCTGACGACGCCCTGAATCTTCTGCTTCGCTCCCTGAGGGACCTGCACTGGACGGGAATTGTCTGCGGTTTGGGCTTGTGCTCCTACCGCCGTCAACAAAACAAGGCCGGCGACGGCGACTAACATTGTCTGTGATTTAAGACTTCTCATTTTTTCATGTGCTCCTTTTTGGTCGCTCCTCATTTAGTCTGAGGTCAGGAGGTCACTTTGCGTCGTGCTCCCGACCTTTCGAACTACGTGGAGCGCTAGTTTCCTTTCATGTTGATGCCCTTGTTCTGTAGGATTTTGATCTCGACACGGCGATTCATAGCCCGGCCCGCGGCGGTCTTGTTGTCGGCAACCGGCTTGTTCTCGCCAAAGCCGAAAGGTTGCACCAGCCGGCGCAGATCCATACCGTGTCTCAGCACGAGGTACTGAATTACAGCGTTGGCGCGCTTTTCGCTCAACGCTTTGTTTTTTGCGGTCTTGCCACTCGTGTCCGCGAAACCTACCACTTCGACCAACCATCCGTTGGTGTTGCCCTTGGCCTTCTCGCCTTTCGCCCATTCGGCAGCTTCGTCGATGGTCTTCTTCGCCTCGGTATCGAGGATTGCGCTGTTAAGCTTGAACAAGACGGGAATCATCTTGATGGTCTCGTACTCATCCAGGCCATTGATGCGATTGTTCGCGAGCGCCGCATCCTTGAATGCCTGATCGGCCGTTCTCTGCGCGGCTTCGGCTTTAGCTCTCGCCTCGTTGGCTAGCGCAGTATTCTCGGCAATTTGGCCCTGCATGCGCCTGGCTTCCTCGGCTGCACGTCTGGCTTCTGCTTCAGCTGCTTCCAGCCTCTGGGCGTTCTCGCGGGCGAGCTTGTCGGTCTGCTCGAGTGCTTGAGCCGCTCTTAAATCCTGCTCATCGAACCTAACCCAATCAGCGACCAGTCTGCCCTGCGAATCTCCTTTGCCCTGCGATTGCAGGCGCAGGCCACGCATGATGAAGGTCTCCGGATACTGCTTTTTACCCATGCCATGCGAAGTGACTTTTGTCTGCTGCGACATGATCACAGTTGTTTCCGCACCGTCGATGGCTCGTACCTTGAACTCATCTCCGTCGCGAGAACTGACCACGCCCTGAATTTTTTGTTTCTTACCCTCAGGTACCTGAACCGGCCGTGAATTGTCCGAGTTTTGTGCGGATGCTCCGACCGTGGTCAACAATAGAAGGCAGGTGACGGCGACTACCCCTACTCTAAGGTTTCTCATTGGTGTGCTCCTTTTTTGTCTTAGAATTAAGAGAACTCTTCCGTGGTTCTCCTCATTCTTTTCCAGATTCTGGAGCGCGGGGACCGGTAAAACGGCAACGAGCAATACTTCCTGACCGACTAACAACTAGTCCTCGATCGCTGCTGCATCCAACCTGCTCCAGGCGGTTCTGTGTGTTTAGTCTATCGGTCGGCTTAATTCTAGGCGGACAGATCTCCGGTAATAACTGTCAGTTTTTACAGGGCGGCGCAGGATTACCCAGAAATTGCGCCATCCAGTCGTCCGCACCCACCTAGGTCAGCCGGCAATCTGCGAACTTTTGAAATGCTTATTGGTGGGAAGTTGAAATCCAGCGGGTATTGAAGCAACCGGACTCTGCACTCGAGTACGGCGCCGAACCAGATTTCTCCTGCTCAATTTCAGATGGTTAATTACCGCGACCACGCCGTTCGCTCGCGCGGCAGCTTTTTGAATTTCATGTCTGTCTGCTCGACTGTGTAGAGTTCCTTGAAGGCTCACGACTCCGTTCCGCGATAACACGCAAACTTCTTTCACCAGACCGCCAGTCATCAGTCTGATTTCATTCAGCACCCATTGCTCGATTTCGCTATCCCGCATTCTCAATCTCAACCCTCGCTCTCACCCGGACTTAAAAAAGCGGCGCAACGATTATTGAATGTCCGGTTGCGCCGCGATTACCTCGAACCTCAGGCAATTCATTCAGGACTTACTGACCGTTCCCGACGTTGCCGGAGATTCCTTTGTTAACCATGAGCTTGATCTCGACCCGGCGGTTCCTGGCGCGACCTTCCTTGGTATTGTTCTCAGCGATGGGATCCGTGGGACCGGCGCCAAATGGCTGCACCAAACGTTGCGGCTTAAGACCTTTCTCGGTCACCAGGTAATAGATGACCGAGTTCGCGCGCCGCTCGCTTAAGGTCCGATTGTGCAGAGTGTTGCCGGTCGTGTCGGCATAACCGATCACCTCGACCACCCAGCCCTTCGTGTTCTGGCTCTTCACCCAATCAGCAGCTTCATCGATAGTGGTCTTTGCTGCCGGCGTCAGCGCGAACTTATTGAGGGCGAAATTCACCACGATGGTCTTGATAACATCGAAATCGTCCAGACCATTGATCCGATTGTTGGCGACGTCGGCGGTACCTTGAGCCTTTCGCGCAGCTTCATTTGCTTCGTTGGCGCTGGTCTGCGCGGCAGCGGCTTCGGACCGGGCAGCCACCGCCAGGGCGTGCGTTTCCTCCAATTGAGCGGCGAGTTTTTCTGCCTGGGCCTGTTGCTCCGCCAGCTGCCGGCGCAGGTCGGCCTCTACGGGATCGACCGTCGACTTAAGCGCCTGGGCCGTCCTCAGGTCCTGTTCATCGAAACGGATATTGCTGGCCACGATTTGTCCTTCAGAGTTGCCGACGCCGTCGACTTCGAGGCGCAGGCCTCTCAAGATGTGACCCAGCTCGTACATCTTCGAGCCGCGAAAAACGCCTTTCTTGTGACTCTTTACTTCCGTGTCGTTGGTCAGGACGACGGTGGTTTGCGGCCCTCCCATCGTGTCACCCATCAGGAAATAATCAGGTTCGCGCTTGGTGACGACGCCCTTGAATTTCTTTACTTGCTGGCCGTTGGCGATCTGGCCCATGGCTGAGCGCGTCGCCATCACGTTCACCGCGGCAATGAAACCGAGAATGAACGCAAACGCGGTCAGCTTTTGCAGCAAACTTTTGCTAGCTTTCATCTGCGTGCTCCTTTCGAGTTCTGTTCAAAGGTGAATCTCGGTATTCGTTCCTTGGCTTTCGCGGGACGCGTCCGGGGTATACGTCATCCTGGACAACCGATCAGTACAGCTGGAATGTTAGGCAGGCGGGGCGGCCTCAGGTACTGTCAATTCTTACAGTTTCCGAGGTTTGCGGTGGGAACGGATTCAAATCAAGAAGCTTGAGGGGCGCCAAAACGCGCCACGATCACGGTGAGATTGTCGGTGCCACCGGCGGCCAGGGCTACCGTTTTCAGATCCTCACAGGCCTTGGCGGCCGAGTTTGAATTGCGCAGCAAAGAGCCAATCGTCTTGTCATCGACCAGGTCGGATAGCCCGTCGGTACACAAGATAAGTTGATCGCCTTCCTTCAGTCGCAACCGCCGCACTTCGGGCTGAATTCTGTTGCCCAACGAACCGAGGGCCGCAGTTAATACGTGCCGCATCGAACGGGCTGCCGGATCGGAACTGCTAATGCCGGAGTCGATTAACTCCTGGGCGACCGTGTGGTCTTTAGTTAATTGAGTAAGCGTACCGCCGCGATAGAGATACGCGCGCGAGTCGCCGACATGGCCCAGAACCAGGTTGTTTCCCAGCGTCGCCGCCGTAGTCAGAGTGGTACCCATTCCGCTTAGTGAAGCGTCGAGATCGGCCTGGTCTTTTAGGTTCTCATCGATCTTCAAGAAGCGCTCTTTCGCCCGCGCCATGACGGTCTCGACATTTTCCGGTTCATCCAGTCTGAGAATCCAGTCAGGGGTTTCGATTACCAGTTCGACCAATTTGGCGAGCGCGCTGCGGCTGGCTATCTCGCCGCCCGCCATTCCGCCCAACCCGTCGGCCACTACCAGGCCATAGCCGGTCACGTCATAATCCTGCGGCAGCAGGTCGGAGCTGACATTGGTCGTAATGCTGTGCAGCGAGCGCCCGAACCTGAGTATCAGATAATGATCTTCATTGCTGGGTCGCACATGGCCGGCGTGAGTCGTCGCCGCCACGTCTATCGCCATCAACGCGCCGGGATCCGATCTGAAATTTTCATCCGGCGCCTTGAGGATTAATTCCTGAGTGATTGCCGATTGCTCGTCAGGGTCCATGTGCATGATCGCGGTCAAGTTTGCGCCTCGGGCATTCGCCTTCAAACTCCTTTTTGCGTAGGAGAAGAGCTTGGTTTGCGCACAGAATAGCTTTGAATTGTGGCGAGAAACGCCTGTCAAAAATACCAGTTGGTGGGATTCGGCTGGACGCGTAACGTAGATTGGTTATCATGTACGCTGCCGCCTGCTGGTGCGAGAATTTTTGGGTTTTACTGACGGAGGAATCATGCGAAATACGCTTCTTCTTTTGCTGCTTTTGCTCGTCTGCGGTTTCAGTTTTCCAGCCGCCGCGCAGAACGCTCCGACCGCATTTGAACAGGCACAGAAGCTGCGCTCCGAACTCAGCCAGTTACACGACCGTGAGGCGGAAATCAAGATTCGTTTGACCGAGCTGGATTACGATCTGAAACCCGAGAACATCGAACGCCATTTTGCCGGCGTGGGCTCTGTTCATCCGGAAGAATTACGCGAGGCCCGCCGCAAACAGCTGCAGCTCGAAAAGGACCGGCTCGTTGGCCAACTGACCGAGATTGATCAAAATCAGGCACGTCTCGAGACCGCCATCCAAATCGCTGATTCCAAGGCCTACCAACAAAGCGCTCTGGGAGCATCAAAACTAGGAATCACGCTGGACCAGATTTCGCCTTACATCAGCACCACCATCGTGCGGTTGCTGGCGATTGTCTTTGCCCTGATAGTCATTGGCATCGCGCTGCTCTTAACTTACCAGCGAAGACGCTCGCGCGCCTGAGTTTAGTCAGAACTTAAAGCTGATCGACGCGCTCACGCCCAGGTCGTTTTTGTTGGCCTTGATCGGCGGTTTACTGTCAAAGTTTTCGTAGACGTGAAATCCCCACCAGAAGTCCTTCGCTAACTTATAATTTATGTCGGAAGTCACTTGTGCGCGAACACGTCCTGGCGTGCTCATGCTTGGGAATACAAAGAAATGGGTAGTTATGTCAGTCTTGGAAAATCGGAAAGTCGTGAAATCAATTCCGGTCAGGGCATCTGCGTTAGTTGCCGATTGAAGTCCAGTGCCCGCACTGTACTTCTCGCGGTTCACCCCAATTCCACCGAACACAGAAAGGCGCGTGCGTTCGGTTTGCACCATATTCCGCCCCACCAGCCCGCCGCCCGTAACCCGGCGATCCAGGCTTTGCTGATCACTCCGCAGAAAGTCGAAGAGTCCGCCCGCAAACCAACGCTGCGACAGCTGCTTGCGATAATTGAAGCCGAATTGGTTACGCGCCGTGCTGGTCCCTTGAGTCTGTCCACTGAAGGATGAATCGATGCTGGCCGTTAAAGCATGCCGGCCGTGCCGGTAGGTCGCTGAAGCGATTAGCTCGGTCTGATACTGATCGTTGCCGCTCGAATAACTGAGACCCAAACCAATCGAACCTTCAAGCTGCTTAAAAAACTTTGATTCAATCGGCAGAATTCTCAGAACGTTCTTTTGACTAATCTTGAGAAGGCCACTCGGCCCGATCTGAAAGTTCTCGACATCAGTGGCTTCCACCAGCTTGAAGTGCTCGGCAATTTGATGGCCGTCGGTCATCGAAATCAAATACGGGTCTTTGCTTTCAAGGCGCGCTACTTCGGACCAGTCCAGCACCACATCCGAGGCCATGTAGGAGGCCTTGAAAGTGAGTTGACCGCGCTGCATGCGTTTGATCTCACCAGTCATGCGATCACCGTTCTTCATAACCACGACGTCATCGGTGTGCTTGGCGGAAACCACAACTGCGCAGGCGAGCACCATCAACAGACACGCAAGCAAATAAGCAGATTTCGCAGAATTCCTAGTCACCTTCCAACCTCCAATTGATGGCGAGTTCGGACACTTCGCACACGGAGTCCAGGGAGACTGAAATCATAGGGTTCGACCGCTACAAACCGTCCCTGTCAATAAATACAGTTGAGATCGCCATTGAGGCGGGCGTTCAAGCAGTCCCCTGTAAAAAGTGACAGTTCCGCGCTATTCCGCGGGTGGCTAAGCTGCGTATGCCCCAGACGAAAAATGCAGATAAGGAAAAGGTGATAACCATGAAGAGTACGACCGCGCTTAAAGTTGTTGGGATCTCGATCCTGATCCTGATCGGAGGCATCTCGGCCTCAGCGCAGGACATTCGCTACAACTTTATGCCAGGAACAGACTTCGCTAAGTACAAAACCTACAAATGGGCGCGTGTACCCAACGTTCAGTATCCAGATCAAATCGTCGATACCCAGATCACACAGGCGATTGACCAACAGTTGTCCATGAAGGGATTATCCAAGAGCACTGGCGAATCTGCCGATTTAGTGGTGACCTATCAGGCGGCCGTGAGTCAGGAGAAGCAATGGAACTCCTACAGCACCGGCGACGGCATGTGGGGTTACGGTCGCTGGGGTGGCTGGGGTGGCTACGGCGGCATGTCGACCACGACCACTACCAGCGAAACGATCAACATCGGGTCGCTGGATGTCGACATCTACGACACCGCTGCCCGGAACCAGATCTGGAAAGGTCAGGCCACCAAGACACTCGGATCGGGCAAGAACCCGGAAAAAGTAAACAAGAATATCAATAAGGCGATGGAGAAGCTCTTCAAAAAATATCCACCGCCGGTAAAGAAATAGTAGGTCTTACCGTCGTTTGTTTCAGTTAGAATTAGCGTATGAAGGTCGCTACCTTTCTCTTCGGCTTTCTCGCTTTGATGGGCGCTGCGGTCCTGGCCGGACCAGCGCCCATCATTGCGTTGCAGGCACGGGAAGAGTTCGCCGCAACTGCGCAGATGCCGTCCATCGCGGGCAGCCCGATGGTCGGCTCGGGCTCCACGGCCAATATCACCATTTCAATCGATAGTTATTCCACTGAAGAAGAGGTTCGCGCGATGGGGGCCGCATTTGCCAAGGGTCAGCATAAGGCACTGCGCAAAGAACTTCAGAAGGCGCCGGTGCGCGCCCGCATCTCGTTCGAGGGCCGCAATGGTTTTTATGAATTGCGGTTGCTGCGATCCAGGAACACTCCTACCGGCCGGCAAATCTTCGGCGTCGGCGACAAGACGGTCAGATTTCTCGATGCGTTCTATTCAGGCCGATCGCATCTCGAAGAATTTGGGATTCTCCAACTGGATCTCACCAGGAACGCCGGAGGCGAAGAAGGATCGGGCGTGTTAATTCACAAGGCCAAAATTAAGTCGCTGGATCCAAACTCGATCGCGCTGGACGACAACGGCATCGAACCCGTCCGGCTGACGGTGCGCCGACAGTGAGTGTCAGTACCGGGAGCGATGGCGACCGGATCATGACGCAACTTTGTTGGAATCGACAATCTCGAAGGGCCTTTGGACGGGTAACACGATCGGGTCGCAAACGCCTCCGGTACTGACACGAGCGTTCAAGCCAGTCGCGGCCGCAACATTTGCTTAAGTTTGGTTCTCGCCCGGTGCAGCTGCGATTTTGAGGTACCTTCCGAACATCCTAACAACTTCGCAATTTCATCATGCTTGTAACCGGCAATCGCGAAGAGGACGAAAACTGCGCGACATCCGCGCGGCAGTTGACTGACCGCCAGTTGCAACGCGATGCGATCGGTGATTTGCACCGGCACTCGCTCTTTCAATCGCGGCACAATCGATTGCACGTTATCGCCATCCAGCGTTGGCTGCTCTCTCCGCAACGGGCGTCGCATATGCATCAACACCAGATTGACGGTTAACCGGTGCAGCCAGGTGCTGAAGCGGCTCTCACCACGATACGACCCAATCTTGCGCACCAGATGCACGAACACATCCTGCGTGAGATCTTCCGCTTCGGCTGCGTTGCGCGTCATGTTGAAGCAGACGGCGTAGACCTGTCGATGATGCTTTACGTAGAGTTCTCCAAGGGCGGCGATGTCGCCGCCGGCGACCGCTCGCGCCAGAAGGAAATCGGGATTGAGGGCCTGAGGCGTTAGTGAGTCACAGAGCTTCAAGCGACGGCGATTCTTTATCAAGTCAACTTTCATACTCCCCGGGTTCGCCGTAAACATTTCCACTCCTGCGTTCGAAATCTACGCGACCGCCCGTTCTTGTGAAACTGTTAGAAATAACAGGTGCCTCCGCTCCTCAAATTAAGCGACTGTAATTTTTGACAGTTACTGCGGGCTGCGACGCTCACCTACGATTCCTGAGTAAGTTGCCGAAACTGTGCCTTGCTGATCGTGAGAGTGGAGGAATTATGAGAACGAAATCCCTGAGTGCCCGGTTAATGGTTTCTGCTTTTTTTGCCCTGGTGCTGACGACGATCCCCTGTCGTTCAGTTATGGCCCAGGCGCCCGAGCCGCAAAAGCCGTCGAGCGAAGTGCAACAGCTCAAAGAGCGAGTCACGCAGCTCGAGCAAACCGTCGACGAACTAAAATCTTTGCTCAAGACGGCTATCGATTCGCAGAAGAAAACCGACACGGCTAATGGCGAAAAGGTTGCCGCGGGCACTGACAAAGTCGCGGTGGCAAACAATCCAGCGACCACCACGCCGGCAACCACGACCAAGCCTTCCTCTGACGAACCCAAGGGCGAAAGCACCTTCTCGGTTTACGGCTTCGCCATGCTCGACATGGGTTACCAGTTCAAGCAAAACCATCCCGACTGGTTCGACGTGATCCGCGTAACCAAACTGCCGTCGACCAAGGACGAATTCGCGCCGAACGGCAAGGTTTATTACGGCGTCCGCCAAAGCCGCCTGGGTGTGAAGTCATCAACCCCGACGAAGTACGGCGAGTTAAAGACTCAATTTGAATTTGAATTGTTCGGCACCGGCGTCGATGCAGGTCAAACCACATTTCGCTTGCGCCACGCCTACGGCGAACTCGGAAAATTTGGCGCGGGCCAGACCTGGAGCCCGTTCATGGACATCGACGTGTTCCCAAATTCTCTGGAGTACTGGGGACCCACGGGCATGGTCTTCTTCCGCAACGTGCAGGCGCGCTGGATGCCTCTCAAAGGCAAGAACGCCATCACTCTCGCAATTGAGCGGCCGGGCGCAAGTGGTGACCAGGGCCGCTTCGCCGACCGTGTCGAGTTGGCGGGAGTCAGGCCTAAATTCGATCTGCCGGACGTGTCGGGTAACGTGCGCTTCACGCGTGACTGGGGCCACTTCCAGGCAGCCGCGATTGTGCGCCGCATCCGTTGGGTTGATACAACGCCCGACGCAGTCGATCTCGACGGCAAAGTTACCGGCGCCGGTATCAATCTGACCAACACTCTCAAGTTCAGTAAGAACGACACCGGGCGCTTCGCCTTCACCTACGGCAAGGGCATTGAGAATTACATGAACGACTCGCCGGTGGACGTGGGCATTGCTTTGAATCCCGGAGGCGGGCCGCGCCGACCGATCAAAGGCGTCGCCCTGCCGATCACCGCGATGGTCGCCTTTCTCGATCACAACTGGAACAAGAAGTTCAGTACCGCGATCGGCTATTCATTCCAGAACATCGATAACTCGAACGGGCAGGCGGCCAACGCCTTTCATCGCGGTCACTACGCGCTCGGCAACCTGCTCTATTACCCGTGGGACAACGTGATGGTGGGCGGCGAGTTCCAGTACGGGCGGCGCTCGAACTTCCTCGACGGCTACAGCTCAGAGGACGCTCGCATCCAGTTCTCGTTCAAGTACAACTTTTCGAAAGAATTTAAAGTTAATCAATAAACATGGGCCTGCGGGCGCGTGGACACTTCAAACTCAGGAGCCATCATCATGAAGAAGCTACAGACAAGAATACTGATCGCGACGTTCATCGTGACCACGTTCGTGGCGGCGCCGCTGTCGTCGCTGGGCCAGAAGGTTAGTCCGGTAGCGCCGCGGCGCGCCGAAATCGAAGCCGTCATCAAAGAGGCTTACGACAAATTCAAGGGCGATACCGGCGGCAAGAACGCCGACTACATTCCCTACCTGGCGCAGGTCGATTCGAAATTGTTCGGCATCGCAATCGTGAGCACCGACAACCAGACAATAACGATGGGCGATATCAAGTATTCTTTCTCGATCCAATCGATCTCGAAAGTTTATTCGCAGGCGCTGGCGATGCAGGAAGTCGGGCCCGACAAGTTCTTTGAAAAGGTTGGGTCGGAACCGACGGGCCGCGCCTTTAACTCGGTTTTCGCCGTTGCCGACATGCCGACCCATACCGGCAACGCTTATGTGAACGCCGGGGCCATCGCGACGGTCAGTTTGCTCTCGGGCGATGCCAACTCGAAGTGGAACAAGATTCTCGACTTCTACAGCCGCGCCGCGGGCGAGAAGCTCGTGCTCATCGATGAGGTTTACAAATCGGAAGCGGCAACCAATGACGGCAACAAAGCTCTGTCGATGCTGCTCAAGAAATACGAGCGTATCTATGCGGACCCTTTTGACTCTGTCGATGTTTACACGAAGCAATGCTCGGTCGGCGTCAACGTCGAACAACTCGCGCGCATGGGCGCGACCCTTGCCAACAATGGCAAGAACCCGAAAACCGGCGAACAGGTAATCAAGGCCGAGTACGTGCCCTACATCCTTTCAACGATGACCATGGCCGGTTTGTATGACGGATCAGGTGGTTGGGCCTGGCACGTCGGGTTGCCGGCGAAGAGCGGCGTCGGCGGCGGCATCGTGGCGGTAGTTCCGGGCAAAGGCGCCATCGCAGTGTTCGCGCCGCCTCTCGACGAAGCCGGGAACAGTGTCAAAGCGCAGAAGGTAATTGAATACGTCGCCGGCAAACTCGATTTCAATCTTTTCTCGCCGCGCTCGGTTGGTTTGAAGGGGGAATAGCCCGATTGAGTGTGCTTAACTATGACCGAGCATTCTTCTCGCATCGGAACAGCATCGCAGCCGTCAAAGGCACTTAACCAGGCTGCGGTGCTCCTCTGTTTCCTACTGCTGTCCGGTACTGTCGCGTTTGCGCAAACGCCTGCAACGAAGAACGAGTCCCCCAACGGTCCGCCCAGCGACACGCGGAAATCCCCCGAGGTAAAGGCGCCGCTCACCGAAGATGAGCGCGCTGAACTTCTCCAGCTGATTCGCAAGCTTCAGGAGCGGGTCGATAAGCTCGAAGCGGCCCAGAAACAGCCTGACTCGACCGGCCCGAACATTGCCCCGGCGGAGACTGTCAGGATTGAAGAGGCCAAGCCGGCCGCAGATGCTCCGGCGAACGTTTCCCTTCCCGCTCCCAAACAGGCTTCGGATGACAAGAACTTCGACGGCAAGTACACACCCAATCTGGGCTTCAGACTGGCGAATACGGAATACGGCGATCTGAACGTAAGCATTTACACCTACGTTCGCTACCTTAATCAGCGGGCGCTCAACTCGGATTACACCGACGCCTTCGGTAATGTAAAGAGCATTCAGCGCCGGCAGGACATCCAACTGCTGAAACTTCAAGTGAAGTTCCTGGGTTGGATTCTCAATCCCAAACTCCGCTATTTCCTGTACGCCTGGACCTCGAACGCGAACCAGGGACAGGGCGCGCAAGTCGTTCTCGCCGGAAACCTGCAATACACCTTCAACCGTCATCTGACGCTGGGCGGCGGCATTCGTTCATTGCCGGGCACGCGCAGCGTCGAGGGCAACTTTCCTTTCTGGCCCAACGTGGACAGCCGGATGATTGCCGATGAATTCATGCGGCCGTCGTACACGTCAGGTTTTTGGGCGACCGGAGAAATCGTCAAGCGCCTCAAGTATCAGGCGATGGTCGGCAACAATATGAGTACGCTCGGGGTGCCGGCGTCGCGGCTCGACAACGGTCTTAACACAGTATCGACCGCGTTGATTTGGTTTCCCACCGGCGACTTCGAAAAAGGCTTTAGCGGACAGGGATGGGGTGACTTCGAACACCATGAAAAGTTTTCGACGCGGCTTGCATTTCACTTTAGTCGCAGCAACGAAAACAAAGAGAGCCAACCCAACAGCGATACGTTTGAGAATACCCAGCTTCGTCTTTCAGACGGCACCGTCATCTTCACGCCCAACATCTTCGCCGACGGCGTGACGATAACCGACGCGCGCTGGCGCATGAGTTCCGCAGACGGCGGCTTCAAATACAAAGGATATTCAGTTGAAGGCGAATATTTCTGGCGGAGGATCGATGATTTCAAATTCCTAACGGCGCCCACGCCCGCACAGCGGACCAGCGTTAAGAACCTTTTCGATCATGGATTTCAGATCCAGGGCACTGCCATGATCGTCCCCAAAACCCTTCAGGCCTACATCGGACACTCGCGGATATTCGGCCAGTACGGCAATCCGTACGACTTCCGCGTGGGAGCGAATTGGTTTCCCTATAAGAACAAGGTGCTGCGCTGGAATAACGAGGCGCTCTACATCTTCAAGTCTCCGGTCGGTTACACCTCGGTTCCGTTTGTCATCGGCGGGCGCGGCTGGATCTTTCATTCAAGTTTGGAATTAGCGTTCTGAGGTCTAAATGAATCGTCCGTCCTGCAAATCGAAGCTGAGGCTCGCGCAGATAATCATCCTTGGTCTGCTGCTGGCAGGCGCCACCGCGCCCCGCGTCGCTCGCGCACAGAGTAATAACTATCTCTGCAATGACTCGCACTTCCATCTGACCAATTACATTCAGGAAGGTACGGACATTCACGACTTCCTCAAGATCATGGGTGACAAGGTGGGACGCGTGGCGCTTTTCGGCATTCCCCTGCAGCAGCAGTGGTCCGATCGGGTCGATGATCGCGCGCCGACCTATTACCTGAACTCGGACGCGCCGCTCTATTACTACTCATTCACCGATGCGTACATCGCCATGGCTTATAAGTCGCTCTCAAAGGAGGAACAGGCGCGATTCGATCCGATGATTACGGGATTTAACCCGACCGACATGTATGCCGCCGATCATATCCGCCGCGTATTGAAAACCTTTCCCGGCGTCTTCACGGGAATCGGCGAATTCACGATTCACAAAGAGTTCGTGTCATCGAAGATTTCAGGCGAGGTTGCCAGCCTTAACGACCAGGCGCTGGACCGATTGATTAATTTCGCCACCGAAGCCGGCCTCGTCATTTTGATTCATAACGACGTGGACGTGCCTTTCGCCAAGCCCGGCTCAGAGCCGGCCTACGCAAACCAGATTCGGGCTCTGTTCAAACGGCACCCGAACGCTACGTTCATCTGGGCGCACATCGGCGTCGGGCGGATCATTCGGCCGGTCAAAGATCAGGGAGCCATCGTTGAAGACATCGTCAAGGACCCGGACCTCAAGAATGTCCACTTCGACATCTCCTGGGACGAAGTGGCCAAGTACATCGTGGCCACGCCTGAATCGACCAAAAGTGCGGCGGCCCTGATTAATCGATATCCCGACCGGTTTCTCTTCGGCTCGGATGAAGTCGCACCGGCAAGCCAGGAGAAATACCTGAAGGTCTATTACCAATACGAACCGCTTTGGAAATTGCTGACGCCGGAAGCGAGTGAGAAGGTGCGTAAAGGAAACTACGTTCGGTTGTTTGATGAAGCACGCCGGAAGGTGCGCGCGTGGGAGGCAGCAAACGTAAAATGAAGACTCTGAAACATCCATCATTTTTCCAAGTGGCGCCCTGGATCGCGACGATTACCTGCGCCAGTTTGTTACTCGCCGCGGCCCCCTTTGCGCGGGCCGCGCTAAGCTCTTCAACGTCAGCGCTGCCGCAGGACGCGGTGCAGATTCCGGCCGACCAGCTCGATGCTTTGGTCGCGCCAATCGCGCTCTATCCGGACAACTTGCTAAGTCAGACGCTGGTTGCGTCCACGTATCCGTTGGAGATCATTCAGCTCCAGCAATGGCTGGATAAGAACTCTTCACTGCTCAAGGATCAGAAACGGCTGGCCGATGCCGTCAAACAGCAACCGTGGGACCCGAGTGTTCAGGCGCTGGCCGCGATGCCCGATCTCGTGAACCGGCTGGCGGATGACATTCAATGGACCACGGATCTCGGCAATGCTTTTCTTGCGCAGCAAAGCAATGTGATGGATGCGATCCAGCGCATGCGTCACAAGGCGCAGGATAAAGGAGCGCTGCAGTCGAATCAGCAGGCAACGGTCCAGGTACAGACAATCGAGAGCAAAGAAGTCATCGTAATTCAGCAGGCGAATCCCGAAGTCGTCTACGTGCCCTCTTACGATCCGGTCTACGTCTACGGTCCGGCGGTCTATCCTTATCCCTCGATTTACTATCCGCCCTATTACGGCGGAGCTTACGCGGCAGCGGCGATTGGCTGGGGCGTCGGTTTTGCAATGGGCGCGTTCTGGGGCGGCGGCTGGGGTTGGGGCTGTGGCTGGGGTCACGGCGACGTCAACGTAAACTGGAACAATAACTTCAATCGCAATTCGAACTTCAACAACTTCAGCGGGAACCGCATTGGCAGCGGAAATCGCCCGACGCAGTGGCAACACAATCCCTCGCATCGCGGGGGTGCGCCTTATGCCGATCAACGAACGGCGAACAGGTTCGGCGGCACTACGCGCGGCGACTCGCTGGCAAATCGCCAACGCGGCGCCCGCAATCAGATTGGACGGCAGGGTGGCAATCTGGGGAGCGCGACCAGACCGGGCGGAGTCGGGGGACGCGGTGGCGCCAACGGGGTCGCGAACCGCGGCGGTGCAGGCATAGCGGGAAATGGCATGGGGAATCGAGGAGGTGCTGGTAATCGCGGCGGCCTCGGCAATTCCGGTAGCGTGAGTAACCGCGGCGGTATCGGCACTGGTGGGAACCGTGGCAGCGCCGGCAATCGGGGTGGCTTCGGGAATTCAGGCAGCGTCAGTAATCGCGGCGGCATCGGCACGGGCGGAAACCGCGGCGGCATCGGTAGCTCCAATCGCCCGAGCGGATCGTTCGGCGGCGGCGATCGCGTCGGCAATCGAAGCATTCCCCGGAGCAGCAGCGGCGGCGGCTTTGGTGGCGGCTTCAATGGAGCTCGCTCCAGCGCCGGCAGCAGCCGCGGCTCCTCAAGCATGAGTCGCGGTGGCGGCGGCTACGGCGGCGGAAGCCGCGGCGGTGGTGGATTCGGCGGTGGTGGTGCTCGCGGCGGTGGCGGGGGCGGCCGGCGACGCTAGCTCCAGGACATTTCGAGTGCGGCCTTAACGCGAAGCGGCGACGCGTTTTGGATTGGGGTGTGAATGCTTTGCGCTAATCCAAAGCGGTGTCGCCGCTTCGCTTTTACCACCTCACGCCGGAAATAGCCTGTAAGTTTTGACAGTTACCCACCCTGCGACGCCTCGTTACGATCTGAAACATGCCACGCATAGTCCTGTGTCCAAGCGCATTCGCCATCAGCATTAGCGCCTGTGCCGCAAATGGTTGTACCAGCAACGTCCGCAGCGTAGGAGGAGGCCTGAAATGAAAATCAATTCATCGTTCGCACATAGTTCACCAAGAACACTTCGCTTCCTTGCGGCGCTAACGTGTGGAGCTTTGGTGCTGGCGGTAACGCCACTCGCTAGTGCGATGCGTCTTCCCGGCCCAAGAGCGGCGCAAGATCAACCTGCGGCCAAAATTCCACCTGAACAACTCGAATCGCTGGTCGCGCCGATTGCGCTTTATCCCGACAACATGCTGAGCCAGACGTTGGTGGCTTCGACTTATCCGCTGGAGATCATGCAGTTACAGCAATGGCTGTCGAAGAACCAGGCGATCGTCAAAGACCAGGCGAAGCTGACTGAGGCAGTAAAGAAGCAGCCCTGGGATCCTAGCATTCAGGCGATGGCAGCTTTGCCCGATGTGGTGAAGCGCCTCTCCGACGACATTCAATGGACGACTGATTTGGGCAACGCGTTTCTGGCGCAACAGGCCGACGTGATGGATGCGATCCAGCGCATGCGGCAGAAAGCGCAAGGCACGGGCGCGCTCGCTTCCAATCAACAGCAGAAGGTGCAAGAGCAGACCGTCAACAATAAAGAAGTAATCATCATAGAACAGGCGAATCCGCAGGTCGTTTACGTACCTTCTTACAATCCGACAGTGGTCTACGGCGCGCCGGCTTATCCGTATCCGCCGATTTACTATCCGCCTTCGACCGGAGCCGTGATTGCGGCCAGCGCTATTTCTTTTGGGGTAGGCATGGCCATGGGCGCGGCGTGGGGCGGCGGCTGGGGCTGGGGCTGTGGTTGGGGTGGTGGCGACGTCGACATCAACGTCAATAACAATTTCAATCGTAACTCGAACATCAACAACGTCAGCGGCAATCGCGTCAACAGCGGAAACCGGACCGGCAGTGGAAACAAATGGCAACACAACCCGTCGCATCGCGGCGGGGCGCCGTACGGCGACCGGGGCACCGCGAACCGCTTCGGCGGGACGACGCGTGGTGATTCATTACAAAACCGCCAACGCGCTGCGCAGCGAGACATCGGCCGGCAGGGCGGTAATCTCGGCAGTCAGCGTGGCGGCATAGGCGATCGTGGGGGAGTCGGTGATCGCGGCGGCCTCGGAAATAACCGTGGTGGCGTCGGTGACCGTGGTGGCGTCGGCGATCGTGGTGGCGTCGGTGACCGTGGCGGCGTAGGCGATCGTGGCGGCGTCGGGAACCGAGGTGGAGTCGGTGACCGGGGCGGCGTGGGAAACGGCGGCGGGCTCAGCGGTAACCGCGGGGGTGCCGGAAACAGCGGTGGCTTGAGCGGCAATCGTGGCAGCTCGGGCCTGGGCAGCGGCGGCGGTGATCGCGTCGGCAACCGCAGTGTCGGCGGTGGCGGCAATTCATCGTTCGGCAATCGAGGCGGCTTCGGCGGCGGCTCTGGTGGATTCAACGGCGGCGCCGCGCGGCAAAGCAGCAGCCGCGGCTCGTCGAGTATGGGCGGCG
>JADMIO010796550.1_pt1:15000-34241 | contig 34241 bp, 27 predicted proteins | sample 8958161 | NCBI WGS metagenome assembly JADMIO01 (sample SAMN16585339, study PRJNA669376) | soil metagenome | isolation source: Crop rotation soil | place: USA: Cullars Rotation, Alabama | collected 2011 | reverse complement strand
CCGCGACTTCAAGTCACGTGAATTCCAAGCTTCGGATCCCACTGTGCTGGAAAGAGCCGGCGAGAAAGGAAAAGACGAAGACGACGGCAAGAGTGCGAAGGGTCATGGCGTTTAGAGCAGGTAGTCGAGCGCGAGCCCGAGAAAGATTACGGCACCGAAGTAATTATTGTTGAGAAAGGCATCCAGGCAGGCGAAAGGTTCCCGGCCGCGCGTGATCCACTGCTGGTACAGCGCCAGGCCCGCGGCGGCGAGCAGGCCGGCGAAGTACGGCGCGCCCTGCCCGCGTCCGATCCAGGCCAGCAGCGCCAGCGCCGCGAGTTGCAACACGAGACACACGGCGCGATCCGCGCGGCCGAACAGGATGGCGCTGGATTTCACCCCGGCCTTGAGATCGTCGGCGCGGTCGACCATTGCGTAGTAGGTGTCGTAGGCGATCACCCAGGCGATGTTCGCCGCCATCAGCAGCCCGGCCTCCACCCAGGGCACCTCGTGCCGCACGGCGGCGTAGGCCGTGGGAATGCCCCAGGAAAACGCCAGGCCCAGGTGCGCCTGCGGCAGCGAGTGAAAGCGCTTGGCATACGGATAGCTCGCCGCCAGCAGCGCGGCCGGCACCGACAGCACCAGGGCCAGCACGTTGCGCAGCGAACTCAGCAGGCCGAAGGCCACCAGCGAAATCGCGACGAACAGCCGCACCGCTTCCTCCGGCGCCACGCGGCCGGCGGCGATGGGTCGGTCGCGGGTGCGCGCGACCTGCGGGTCGAAGCCGCGGTCGGCGAAGTCGTTGATGACGCAGCCGGCCGAGCGCATCAGCACGGTGCCGGCGACGAACACCAGCAGGATCTTCAGCGGCGGCACGCCGCCGGCCGCGAACCACAGGGCCCAGAGCGTCGGCCACAGCAAGAGAAAAATCCCGATCGGCCGGTCCAGCCGTGTGAGCTGCACGTAGTCCTTGAGGCTTGCGCTCATACCTGTCCGTAACGCTCCACGTCGCCGGCCCAGCGGCGGATCAGCAGGGCCGCGGCCTGCGGCTGCTGCTGCAGCCACTGGTCCGCCACGGCCTGCAGCTTGGCGGCTTCGTGCGCGTCGCGCACCGGGTCGGCGATCTTCATGCCGATCAGGCCGGTCTGCCGCTGGCCGAGCAACTCACCCGGCCCGCGCAGTTCCAGGTCGGCCTGCGCGATCCTGAAGCCGTCCTGCGTCGAGCGCATGACGTCCAGCCGCTGCCGGGCGTGCGGCGACAGCGGCGGCTGGTAGAGCAGCACGCATTGCGATTCCTGCGCGCCGCGGCCGACGCGGCCGCGCAACTGGTGCAGTTGCGCCAGGCCCAGGCGCTCGGCGTTCTCGATGACCATGATGCTGGCGCGCGGCACGTCCACGCCGACTTCGATCACGGTCGTCGCCACCAGCAGCTGCGTCTGCGCCGCCTGGAAGGCCTGCATCTGCGTCGCTTTCTCCGCCGGCTTCATGCGCCCATGCACCAGGCCCACGCGCACCTCGGGCAGCTCGGCGCGCAGCTGGCGCGCGGCTTCTTCGGCGGCTTGCGCCTGCACTTCGTCGGTTTCCTCGATCAGCGTGCAGACCCAGTACGCCTGCCGGCCTTCCTTGCAGGCGGTGCCGATGCGCGCCAGCACCTCGCCGCGCCGCTCGTTGCTGAGCGCGACGGTGACGATGGGCTTGCGGCCCGGCGGCAGTTCGTCGATGACGGAAACGTCGAGGTCGGCGTAGACGGTCTGCGCCAGGGTGCGCGGGATCGGCGTCGCGGTCATCACCAGCTGGTGCGGCACGCGGCCCTGCGGGCCCTTGTCGCGCAGCGCCAGGCGCTGCTGCACGCCGAAGCGGTGCTGCTCGTCCACGACGACGACGCCGAGGTTCTGGAACCTCACGTTCTCCTGGAACACGGCGTGCGTGCCGATCACGACTTGCGCCTGGCCCTCGGCCATCGCCTTGAGCGCGACGTCGCGCTGGGATTTCTTCTGCGAACCTTTCAGCAAGGTCACGGAGAGGCCCAGCGGCGTGAGCCAGCGCGACAGGTTCTGCGCGTGCTGTTCGGCCAGCAGTTCGGTGGGCGCCATCAGCGCGCCCTGCGCGCCGGCGCGCGCGGCGGCCAGCAGCGCGGCGGCGGCGATGACGGTCTTGCCGGATCCGACGTCGCCCTGCACCAGCCGCAGCATCGGCGCATTGGCAGCAAGATCACGCGCGACTTCCGTCGCCACGCGGCGCTGCGCGCCGGTGAGCTGGAACGGCAGCGCCCCGGCCAGTTCTTCGGCCGCTTTCGCAGCTTCGCGCAGCGGCGTCGCGGACTGGCGCTGCACCTGGCGGCGCAGTACGCGCATGCACAGCTGGTGCGCGAGCAGTTCTTCGCGGATCAGGCGCTGCTGCGCCGGATGCGTGCCGGCCAGCAGCTGCGCGGCGTCGGCGTCGGACGCGGGCTCGTGCAGCACGCGCAGCGCGGCCAGCGTATTGGGTATTTCGGGCGCGTCGATACCGGGCAGCACCTGGGCGAAGCCGGCGTCGCGCGCGGCCAGTTCCAGGGCCTGGCGAATCAGGCCGCGCACGCGCTGCTGCGTGAGGCCGGCGGTGAGCGGATAGATGGGCGTGAGGTTCTGTTCCGGCGCCAGTTCCGCGGCGCTGGCGGCGACGCGGTATTCCGGGTGGATCATCTCGAAGCCGCCCTTGCCCTGGCGCACCGCGCCGTAGGCGCGTACCCAGGCGCCGGGCTTGAAGGCGCCGGCCTGCGACTCGTTGAAATAGAAAAAGCGCAGCTGCGCCAGCCTGGCGCCTTCGCGCACCGTGACGCGCAGGTTGCGGCGCGGCGCGAAGCGGATTTCCGCGTGCACGACTTCCGCGCGGATCAGGAACTCGCCGCCTTCGGCCAGCGCCGTCAGCGGCGTGTACTGGCGGCGGTCCTCGTAGCGCAGCGGCAGGTGGAACAGCAGGTCCTGCACGCGCTCCAGGCCCAGCACGCGCAGCTTGGCGGCGAGCGCAGGACCGGCGCCCTTCAGAAACTGGAGCGGCATGTCCGGCCCGGGGGCCGGACGCGCGGCGCGCAGCGCGCTAGTCGATGACAAGGATGGCGTCGGCTTCGAAGCGCGCGCCGCGCGGCAGGGCGGCGACGCCGACCGTGGCGCGCGCGGGATAGGGCGGGTCGAAATACTGCGCCATGATCTCGTTCACCTTCGGGAAATGTGCCAGGTCGGTGAGATACAGATTCAGCTTGGCGGCCTTGTGCAGCGAGCCGCCGGCGGCCAGCGCCACCGCCGCGAGGTTCTTGAAGGCCTGGTTGATCTCGGCCTCGATGGTCGCATTGACCAACTGCATGGTGGCGGGGTCGAAACCGACCTGGCCCGACAGGTACACCGTATTGCCGCATTTCACGGCCTGTGAATAGGTGCCGATGGCGGCGGGCGCGCGCTCGGTGTGGATGGCTTCGCGGCTCAAGGACGGCTCCGGTCGAAAGGAACCCGTACTTTAACCGGCCTCAGACGCGCAGCACCTTGGCCACGTTCGACAGCCGGCGGATGCGGCGCATGACGCGCGCCAGGTGCACACGGTCGCGCACCGTGATGACGAAGCGCATGTCGGAGGATTGCGTGTCGACGCGCTCACCCATCTGCACGTTCTCGATCGAGGACTCGGCCGCGGAGATTTCGCCGGCGATCGCCGCCAGCACGCCGCGCCGGTTCTCGCCCTTCACGCGGAGCTCGGCCTGGTAGTCGCCCTGCACCTTGTCGGCCCAGATCAGCGAGATCCATTCGTCGGCGCCGGTCTTGCGCGTCTGCGCGTGCTTGCAGTCCACGCGGTGGATCACGATGCCGCGGCCCACGCTCACGTGGCCCTTGATGTCGTCGCCCGGCACCGGCCGGCAGCACTTGGCGTAGTCCACCACCAGGCCTTCGGTGCCTTCCACCGCCAGCGGCAGGATTTTCTCGCCGCCGGTGCGCGGCGCGGCGTCCTGCGGCAGGAAGTGGCGCGCCACCAGCGGCGCCAGGCGCTGGCCCAGGCCGATCGACGCGAACAGGGCCTCGACGTCCTTCAGCCCGTATTCCTTCAGCGCCAGGGTCTGGGTGCCGTCCTTCAGGCGCGAAACCGGCACGTCGAGTTCACGCAGGGATTTTTCCAGCAGGCGGCGGCCGAGTCGGATGGCCTCGTCCTCGCGCTGGTTCTTCAGCACGTTGCGGATGCAGTGCCGCGCCTTGGCGGTCTTCACGAAGTTCAGCCACGCGGCATTGGGCCGCGCCGAGCCGGCGGTGATGATCTCCACCGTCTGGCCGTTCTGCAGCGTGGTGTTGAGCGGCTCGAGCTGCTGGTCCACGCGCGCGGCGACGCAGCGGTCGCCCAGTTCGCTGTGCACCGCGTAGGCGAAGTCCACCGGGGTGGAGCCGCGCGGCAGGCGGCGGATTTCGCCCTTGGGCGTGAACACGTAGACCTCTTCCGGGAACAGGTCGACCTTCACGTTCTCGACGAAATCCATCACCCCGCCGCCGCCCTGGAGCTCGAACAGCTGGGTCAGCCATTCGCGCGCGCGCATCTGCGGCGCGGCCTGGGCGTTCTTGTCGCCGCTCTTGTACTGCCAGTGCGCGGCGATGCCGCTTTCCGCCACGTGGTGCATCTCGCGGGTGCGGATCTGCACTTCGATCTTGCGGCCCTTCGGCCCCACGCAGGTGGTATGCAGCGACTGGTAGCCGTTGATCTTGGAGTTGGCGATGTAGTCGTTGAACTGTTCCGAGATCGGCCGGTAGACGTGGTGCACCACGCCCAGGGCCCGGTAGCAGTCGTCCAGCTTGTTGACGATGACGCGGAAGCCGAGCAGGTCCATCACGTCGAGGAACTTGAGCTTGCGGCGCCGCATCTTGTTGTAGACGCTGTAAAGGTTCTTCTGGCGCCCGATCACGGTCGCGCCCACGCCTTCGTCGCGCAGCGCGCGCTCGAGCTTCTGCTCGACCTCGTGGATGATGTTCTTGGCGTCGCCGATCTGGTCCTTCACCGCCTTGGCGAACACCTCGTAGCGCTTCGGGTAGAGGTTGGCGAACGCCAGGTCTTCCAGCTCGGTGCGGATGAAGTTGATGCCCAGGCGCTGGGCGATGGGTGCGTAGATGTCCAGCGTCTCCTGCGCGGTGCGGCGCCGGCGCGACGGCTCCATGTGCTCGAGGGTGCGCAGGTTGTGCAGGCGGTCGGCGAGCTTGACCAGGATCACGCGCAGGTCCTGGGTCATCGCCAGCAGCAGCTTGCGGAAGCTTTCCGCCTGCAGCTCGGCGCGCGTCATGCCCTCGATCTTCTGGAACTTGCTCACGCCGTCGACCAGTTCGGCCACGTCCTTGCCGAAGTCGCGCGCGATGTCGTCCTTGGCCACGCCGGTGTCTTCGATCACGTCGTGCAGGATCGCGGCGCACAGCGTCTGATGGTCCAGCCGCATCTCGGCCAGGATCCGCGCCACCGCCAGCGGATGGAAGATGTACGGCTCGCCCGAACTGCGGTGCTGGCCGCTGTGGCGCTGGGCGCCGAATTCGTAGGCGCGCCGCACGTCGGCGATCTGCTCCGCCGGCAGATACTCCTCCAGCACCTTCACCAGCGCGTCGATGCCGAACTCGCGCGCCACGCGCTGCATGCGCAGCGCGGCACCGAGGCGATGAATGACCGGCAGTTCCATGATCGGGAAAGTATAGGCGCGCGTTGCGGCCGCTCCGCGGCGTCAAAATCGGCAAAAAACCGGGGGTGTATAAATTTACACCCCCGGTTTTGGGACCGTTTTCGACCCGGCACAACGAAAAAACCCGCCGGGCGGCGGGTTTTTTTTCGAAACGGGACTCCGGCTAGAGATCGAAGCTCGGGTCGAGCGCCTCGAGTTCCACCTTCGGGGCCTGGATGGCGGGCAGCTCGGCCTCTTCCAGCACGGTCTTGTCGATATGGCCGTCGGCGATCTCGCGCAGCGAAAGCACGGTCGACTTGTGGTTTTCCCAGGGCAGCTTGGCTTCCGCGCCGCGGGCCAGCTGGCGCGCACGCTTGGCGGCGACCAGGGTCAGTTCGAACTGGTTGGGAAGGCGCTTGAGGCAGTCTTCAACGGTGACGCGGGCCATGGGTTCTTCTTGGGGGTAAAACGGGGTCGCGATTCTACTGGACGGGCCCCTTGCCCGCCAGCAGGGCGTTGATCAGCCCCCCCTGCCCCATCTGCTGCACCGCCAGCTGCAGCCGCCGGGCCATGAAGATGGACGCCAGCTCGTCCAGGGCGCGCTCGAATTCCTGGTTCACCAGCACGTAGTCGTACTCGGCGTAGTGCGACATCTCGTCGCGCGCCTGGGCCATGCGCTTGGCGATCACGTCCTCGCTGTCCTGGCTGCGGCTGCGCAGACGCCGCTCCAGTTCTTCCACCGACGGCGGCAGGATGAACACGCCCACCGCCTCCGGCACCCGCTTGCGCACCTGCCGGCCGCCCTGCCAGTCGATGTCCAGGATCACGTCCTGCCCGGCGGCCAGCAGTTCCTCGGTCTTGCGCTGGCCGGTGCCGTAGCGCCGCCCGAACACGTGCGCGTGTTCCAGGAATTCGCCGCGCTGGACCATCTGCTCGAACTGCACTTCGTCGACGAAGTGGTAGTGCACGCCGTTCTGCTCGCCGGCCCGCGCGGGGCGCGTGGTGTACGAAATGGAAATCGCCGCGCCCACGCCGCGCGCCGCCAGCCGCGGCACCAGCGCGCGGGTCAGCGAGGTCTTGCCGCCGCCCGAGGGCGCGGACACCACGAACAGGCCGCCGCGGGTCGCGTCCGTCATTTCTTCGCCGTCCGCGGCTCGAGCGGTTTCATCTGCGTCACCTTGTAGACCTTGCCCTTGCGGTCATAGGTGGTCCATGCGCCGACCTGCCGACCGTTGTCGAAGGCGCCGGAGCGCATCTTGCTGCCGTCCTTGCGGAACCACTCCCAATCGCCGGCCATCTTGCCGCCGGCCATCCAGCCCTTGGCCCAGACGCTGCCGTCCCGGTGGTAGTGGACGTATTTCTTCTTCGCGGCGGCTTTCTTCTTCGGCATCGGCCTCACTCGATGTTCTGCACCTGCTCGCGCATCTGCTCGATGATGACCTTCATCTCCACGCCGCAGCGCGTCATGTCCGCGTCCTGCGACTTGGACGACAGCGTGTTGGCCTCGCGGTTGAGTTCCTGCATCAGGAAATCCAGCCGCCGGCCGATGGCGTCGCCGCGCTTCAGCGCACCGCGCACCTCGACCAGGTGCGAGAGCAGGCGCGACATCTCCTCGTCCACGTCCAGGCGCTGTGCGGCGAGCACCAGTTCCTGCTCCAGCCGGCTGGACTCCACTTCCACGCCGAGTTCACGGCAGCGCTGGCGCACGCGCTCCAGCCATTGCACGCGCACGTCCGGCAGCCGGGCGCGCACGCGCGCGACCAGGGCTTCGATGGCGTCGCAGCGCTCGGCCAGCATCTGCGCGGTGCGCTCGCCTTCGCGGCCGCGCATCTCGGTGAATTCCTGCAGCGCGCGCTCGAACAGTTGCGCGGCGGCGGCCAGCATCGGCCCGCTGTCGGCCTGCTCCTGCCTGACCACGCCGGGCCAGGCCAGCACGCGCATCGGATCGGGCGGCGTGGTCGCGCCGAGCTCTGCGCTGGTGATGTCCAGCGCGCGCTTGAGCGCGCGCAGCCGCGCCGGATCGACCTGCACTTCCGGCACTTCGGCGCTGTCGCGCGACCAGCGCAGGCCCGCTTCGACCTTGCCGCGCGCGATTTTTGCCGCGGCGGATGCGCGCAGGTCGTTCTCCAGCGCGCGGAAATCGTCCGGCAGCTTGAAGCTCAGGTCGAAGTAGCGGTGATTGACCGAGCGCAGCTCCCAGGCGATGCGGCCCCAGGATCCCTGCGCTTCGACGCGGGCGAAGCCCGTCATGCTGCGGATCGTCATGGAGCGATTCTACGTGGTCCCATAGACTTCGATGACGATCGTTACGGAGTCCGTCATGTCCACACTGCTCTACGAAGTGCGCGACCGCATCGCCTATCTCACGCTCAACCGTCCGGAGCGGCTCAACGCCATCGGCCCCTACACCGGCCGCGACCTGCGCGAGGCGGTGCAGAAAGCCAATGACGACGACGACGTGCACGTGATCGTGCTGCGCGGCGCAGGCCGCGCGTTCTGCGCCGGCTACGACCTGAAGGACTTCGCCGAAGGCGACACGCCGTGGAACCAGGAGATGCCCTGGGACCCGATGATCGACTACAAGATGATGAAGCGGAACACCGACGACTTCATGAGCCTGTGGCGCTCGTACAAGCCGACCATCGCCCAGGTGCACGGCTACGCGGTGGCGGGCGGCAGCGACATCGCGCTGTGCTGCGACTTCGTGGTGATGGCGCAGGACGCGCAGATCGGCTACCCGCCGGCGCGCGTCTGGGGCTGCCCGACCACGATGATGTGGGTCTACCGCCTCGGCGCCGAGCAGGCCAAGCGCATGCTGCTGACCGGCGACCTGGTGGACGGCAGGGCGGCGAAGGCGATGGGCCTGGTGCTGGACGCCGTGCCGGCGGAAGCACTCGAGGCCCGCGTGCAACAACTGGCCCGGCGCATGACCGGCGTGCCGAAGAACCAGCTGATGATGCAGAAGCTGGCGGTGAATCAGGCTTACGAGAACATGGGCATGGCCAACACCCAGATGTTCGCCGCGCTGTTCGACGGCATCACGCGGCATTCGCCGGAAGGCGTGTGGTTCCGCGAATACGCGGCCAAGAACGGCTTCCACGCGGCGGTGAAGATCCGCGACGGCGGCGAGACGATTCCCGGCAGTCGCCGCACGCCGGGCGGCGCGTGAACGACGCTTGGAAATTCTTTTTTGGGACGCCCAAAACGATGCGGGCGGCTTTCGCCGCCCGCGGTACAAGAGAAAAAGAAGGACTACTTCTTCTTCGCCTTGCCCTTCTTCTTCGCAGCTTTCTTCTTAGCCATGAGAATCTCCCCGAACGGTGGAAAGGGATGCGCCGTCGTCGCGCCGTGAAACGCACTTACGCTTCACTGGTGCCAAATGTGAAGGATAAATGTCGAAAGATCAACTGCGCCGCACGTCGCAAAATCGCGCCATGACGCGCGCAACGATTTTTTTTGCGTTGCTGCTCGGCGTTTTTTGCGCGCACGCGGCGAAAAAAATTCCCGCGCCGACACTTGCGTACACGATCGTCGCCGAGCATCCGCACGACGCGGAACTGTTCACGCAGGGCCTGCTGCTGCATGACGGCGTGCTGTACGAAAGCAGCGGCGGCTACGGCCGTTCGCAGCTGCTCGCGCGGCGCCGCAGCGACGGAAAAATCCTCGCCGAGCGGAACCTGCCGCCGGAAATCTTCGGCGAAGGCCTGGCGCGCATCGGCCGGCGCCTGGTGCTGCTGAGCTGGCGCGAGCAGCGCGGATTCGTCTTCGACCTGAAGCTCGATCCACTGCAGGAGTTTCGCTACGCGGGCGAAGGCTGGGGCCTGGCCTACGACGGCAAGCGCCTGCTGATGAGCGACGGCAGCGCCTGGATCCGGCGGCTGGACGCCAGGACCTTCGCCGAGCGCAGCCGCGTGCAGGTGACCGACGCCGGCGTGCCGGTGGAGCGGCTCAACGAACTGGAAGTGGTCGGCGGCCTGCTCTACGCCAACCTCTGGCAGCAGGAACGCGTCGCCGTGATCGCGCCGGACAGCGGCGCGGTGCGCGGCTGGCTGGATTTCTCCACCCTGCGGCTGCGCTTTTCCACGCCGCCGGACTGGAATCCGGCCAACGACGTGCTGAACGGCATCGCCTGCGATCCGCAAACCGGCCACCTGCTGGTGACCGGCAAGCACTGGCCCAAGCTGTTCGAGATTGCGGCCGAGCGGCCGCGCTAGAAGAAGAGTTTCCGCATGATTCCGCTGCGCGACGAAAATCCCACCCGCCGTTTCGCGTTCTTCAACACCGCCTTGATCGCCGCCTGCGTGGCGGTGTTCTTCTGGGAATTTTCCCTGGGCCCGCAGCAGGCGCAGGCCGCGATCATGGCCCTGGGCCTGGTGCCGGACGCGTTGGTCGGCGGCGGACAGGTGCCGGCCGGCGCGCCGCTGCATTCCGCCTGGCCGACGCTGCTCACGTCGATGTTCCTGCACGGCGGCCTGATGCACCTGGCCGGGAACATGCTCTATCTCTGGATCTTCGGCGACAACGTCGAGGACCGCATGGGCCACGGGCGTTACGTCCTGTTCTATGTGCTGTGCGGCCTCGCCGCGGCGCTGGCCCAGGCCCTGCCCGACCCGGATTCGCGCGTGCCGATGGTCGGTGCCAGCGGCGCGATCTCCGGCGTGCTGGGCGCGTACCTGGTGATGTTCCCCGGCGTGCGCGTGCTGGTGCTGATCCCGCTCGGCTTCTTCAGCCGCACCGTGCGCCTGCCGGCGCTGCTGGTGCTGGGGCTGTGGTTCGCACTCCAACTCTTGTCGGAACTGGCCGGGCCCGCCGGCGCGGGCGTGGCGTTTCGTGCGCACATCGGCGGATTCGTCGCCGGCATGCTGCTGATGCCGCTGTTCCGGCGGCGCGCAGGAAACGGACTTTGGTAAGCCTCCTTACTTTTTCCGTCTAGCCGCGGCTCCTTCGCAGGTGTAGATTCGCCGCTCGATTCTTTCGGCTTCATTCGGAGCGCGCGTAATGATCCTTACCCACGAGCACAAAGAGATTTACAACACCGCGAAGAAGTTCGTCGTCGAGGAACTGAATCCGCACATCGACGAATGGGAAGCGGCGGGCATCTGGCCGGCGCGCGAGGTGCTGAAGAAGATGGGCGATCTCGGTCTGCTCGGCATCACCAAGCCGGTGGAGTACGGCGGCCTGGGCCTGGATTACTCCTATGAACTGATGTTCGCGTTCGCGCTCGGCAACTGCCGCAACGGCGGCGTGCCGATGGGCATCGGCGTGGTGACCGACATGGCGACGCCGGCCCTGGCGCGTTTCGGGTCGCATGAGCTCAAGAAGGAGTTCCTGGAGCCCACCATCAAGGGCGACAGGGTCTGCTCGATCGCGGTGTCCGAAGCGGGCGCCGGCTCCGACGTCGCCGGCATCAAGACCACCGCGCGCCGCGACGGCGACGACTACGTGATCAACGGCTCCAAGATGTGGATCACCAACGGCACGCAGGCCGACTGGGCCTGCATGCTGTGCAACACGGGCGAAGGCAAGGTGCACCAGAACAAGAGCCTGATCATCGTGCCGCTCGATGCGAAGGGCATCGACCGCAAGACCAAGCTCGACAAGCTGGGCATGCGCGCCTCCGACACCGCGATGATCTTCCTGGACAACGTGCGCGTGCCGCGCCGCAACCTGGTGGGCCAAGAAGGCATGGGCTTCATGTACCAGATGATCCAGTTCCAGGAAGAACGCCTGTTCGGCGCCGCCAGCGGCATCGACGGCCTGACCAACATCATCAACGAGACCATCGAATACACCCGTCAGCGCCAGGCCTTCGGGCAATCGATCGTGGACAACCAGTACGTGCACTTCCGCCTGGCCGAACTGAAGACCGAGGTCGAGTGCCTGAAGGCGATGGTCTTCCAGGCCTGCGAGCAATACGTCGCCGGCCAGGACGTGATGATGCTGGCCTCGATGGCCAAGCTGAAGGCCGGCCGCGTGGCGCGCGAAGTCACCGACAGCTGCCTGCAATTCTGGGGCGGCCAGGGCTTCATGTGGGAAACCAACGTCGCGCGCTCGTATCGCGACACGCGCCTGCTGTCGATCGGCGGCGGCGCCGACGAGATCATGCTCGGCATCATCTGCAAGATGATGGGCATCCTGCCCGGCAAGCGAAAAGCCGCGGAACTGAAGGCCAAGCGCGAAGCGGCCTAGTCGACTGCGCAGCGTTGGATTCGGACCGTGTCCGCATCCGCGAACGCGGAGGGCAGGAAGTCCACGCTCGCGCGCGCAGCATGTACCAGGTGCGGCTGGTCGTAGAAGCCGACTTCGTGCGCGAGGTCCGTCAGGCGGGTGCCCTGCGCCCAGGCCAGCATCGCGCGCTCCAGGCGCACGCCGAGCAGGAAGCGGCGCATGGACACGCCGAATTCCTGCTTGAACAGGTGCATGAGGCGCGACTCGGAAAGCCCCGCGCCGGCGGCCAGCGCTTTCGCATCCAGCCGCTCGGGTAATTCACGTCGCAGCTGCGCGGCGATGGCCGCGGCACGTGGATCGGGCGCGGCGGACGGGCCTTCGCCGATGCGCGCCAGCAGGTCGGAAACCAGACGCTGCGCGGCTTCACAACCGGCGTCTTCCAGCAACGCGCGCGCGGGTTTCAGCAGATCCTTGAACCGGGCGGCATCGAGCTCCGTCCAGGCTTCACCAGCCAGCACAGATTTGAACGCGCCGAAAGCGGGATCGTCGGGATCCAGATGCAGGATCAAGGCCGGGGCGCCGCGGGAATCCAGGGCCTGCTCGACGTCCGGCGCAACCAGGGCCGCGCGTACGCGGCAGGGTTTGAGTTTTGCGACGCGCAACTCGAAAGGCTGCTCCAGCGCCAGCAGCAGCGAGGCCGCCAGATGCGCGTGCGGCCGGTTGCTCACCCCGCGCGTCACCGCCAGCAGGCGGCGCGGCCAGAGATAGAGGCGATGCGGCGTGGCCGCGTCCTTCATGCCGGAACAACCCGCGGGATTTGCCTCCAATTAACACGCGCCCCGGCGCGCGGGCAACCGCCTCAGCGATGCACTACGACGGCCTGGCCGCGCAGGCGCTTGCCGACCTTCTCGATCACGAACAGCGGGCCGATCAGCAGGAACACCAGGTCGTCGAAGAACGAAGGCTTGGCGCCTTCGACTTCATGTCCGTAGAACTGCGCGATCCAGGCCGCCACCCAGAGCGCGCCGCAGACCAGGGCCACCGACAGGCCGGCGGCTTCCAGCCCCAGAAAGCCCAGCACGCAGAGCGCGAAGATCACCACCATCTGTGCCGCGGCGGTCCAGGACAGGCGCGCATAGAACAGCAGGAACAGCGGCCCGGTGAGCGTGGCGAGATTGACCCAGGGCGCAAGCTCCGGCGCCAGCCCGAGCCAGCGGCCCACCGGCACGGCCCACAGCAGGCCGACGCTGCAGAACAGGATGGTGGGCACGCAGATCAGGTGAATGAACTGATTCACCGGGTTCTGGTGGGTCTTGGCGTACTCGTCGAGGAATTCACGCTGGCTGCGCATCTGCGGCTCCGGCTAAAGGTTCGGACGGCCGCCACTGTAAGGGCCCGGGCGCGGCGGTCGCTTGTATGGACCTGCTGCGCCCGGCTCCCCACCTCTCCCCTAGAACTTGTAGGACGCTTCCACGTAGCCGAAGCGGCCGGGCGCGTCGTAGGTGCCCGCGTCGTAACCGTTCAGCGAGCAGCTCTCGCAGGTCGGCGGCGCCTGGTTGAAGACGTTGCTCAGGCCCGCGCCCACGCTCAGGTTTTCCACGCCCAGCGGCGTGTCCCAGCCGACCTGCACGTCGTGATAAATCGTGTCCTCGAGCTTGTTTTCCGAAAACGCGTTGTTGCCGTAGTCCGGATCGGAGCACAACCCGCGGTTGGTCAGCGACTGCGGCGTGCCGTCCAGGAAGTCGGAGCAGGACTCGGTGACGGCGCTGATGTAGCGGATGGTCCAGGCCACGTCGACCCGGTCGTAGACCCAGCCCAGGTGCAGGTTGGACTGCCATTCCGGGATCGCGCCGTCGTTCACTTCCGCGCCTTCGCTTTGCGGGAAGTCGGTGCCGAAATCGTCGGTCACGTGGTAGTCGAGTACGAAGGTGTTCTGCCAGGAGGCGCGCAGCCGGCCCCAGGATTGCTCACGGCCGATCCAGTTGAAGCGCAGGTCCAGGCCTTTGGTCTCGAACTGCCCGATGTTGGCCAGCAGGTTGTTGAAACGGTTGATCTGGCCGTTGGGCGTGCGGCTGATGCCCTGACAGAACACCGAGTTCTCGTCGCCGCTGGCGACGCAGAAATTCAGGCGCGTCTGCGCGTCGGGCGCACGGATCGCGTCCTCGATCTCGTGCTGGTAATAGGTCAGCTCGACATCCACGCGCTGCGCGGCCAGCAAATCCTCGGCCCAGCCCGGGTTGTAGACCACGCCGGTGGTGTAGCTGTCGGCTTTCTCCGGCTTGAGCTCCGGATTGCCGCCGGTGTTGGTGATGATCTGGGTGTTGATCTGCTCGTAGCCGGCCGGCACGCCCAGGTCGCGGCATTTGCTCTCCAGCGCCGTGCCGTCGGAATTCGAACAAGGGTCGGTGATGCTGGCGCCGAACTGCGCCAGGCCGAACAGTTCGCCGATGAAGGGCGCGCGGAAACCCTGCGCCCAGGTGCCGCGCACCAGCACTTCATCCGTCGGCTCCCAGCGGAAGCCGAGCTTGCCCGTGGTCTCGCCGCCAAACGTGCTGTATTCGGAATAACGCAGGGCCAGGCTCAGGTCCAGGCGCTGCGCCAGCGGCTGGTTGGTCAGCACCGGAATATTGAATTCCGCGAACACCTCATTGACGTTGTAGTCGCCGGCGGTCGGGATCGCGGGCGAATCCTGCGACTCGCCGCGCTGGCGCACCGGGTCGGGCGTGAAAGAGCCGTCGTAGCGGCGGTACTCGTAGCCGGAGGCGAAGGTGACCCAGCCGGCCGGCAACTCGAAGGCATCGCCGGTGATGTTGGCGGTGAACAGCTGCAACTCGTTCTTGCTCTTGTCCGTCGTGGTGATACGCACCCAGTCCAGCATGTCGCCGGTAATGGTGCCGCGGCCGTTCGCGCCCTGGCCGCCGAAGATGTTCAGCGGCACGCAGCCGCGGATCGCCGCGCAGGCGCCGGGGTCACCCAGGGCTTGTTGCAAGCGGCGCACGTTGTAGCCGTTGCGGAATTCCTGCTCGGCACGGTTGTTGGAATACGCCGCGCTGACATCCCACGCGAAGATGCGCGAGAACAGCTCCACATCGCCGCGCAGGCCGGTGGCAAGGTAATAAGTGTCCACGGTCTGGTTGAACAGGCGCGGGCCGCCTTCCAGCGGGCGCCGGCCGATGAGCGAGAAGTTCTGGCCGGAATTCAGGTCGATGCCGAAAGGGTTGTACGGCTGGTTGGCGGGAATCGAGATGGTGTCCGCCAGGCCGCCGGTGCCGGCGTCGGCGCCGATGAAGATCGGTTCCGGCGCGGCGCGGTTCAGGGATTCGCGGCGGTTGTACAGGCCTTTGAGATAGAGCTGAAGGCGGTTGGCAAAGTCATAGGTGCCGGTGGCGAACAGGCCGAGCCGCTCGTTGGGCGTCACCACCAGGTTGTACGGCGCGAAGTTGAAGCGGTCCGCATTGGTGAAGTCGTGATAGGTGCTGGGCGGACCGTTGGGCGTTGCCGGATCGTAAACCGGCGTGCCCGTGCCCTTGTTGAGCGCCAGGCTCAGGTAGTCATCGGGTCCGCACTCCGGCGTGGTGCGCGGATCGCAGAAAATGAAGCGGCCCTGCGGCGTGCCCGAGCTGCCGCGCGTATTGCCGGTGCCGGGAACGGCCTCGTCCGCGATGGCACGGTCAGAAGAACTCACCTTCTCCTGATTCGCATAGCTGAGCGACACCACGCCGCCCAGTGCGCCGCTGCGTCCGCCCCAGGTGTAATCCGCACGCTCGGTTTGGCCGTCGTTCTGCTGGTACTGGCCGTAGTAGCCGTTGATTTCGGACCCCACATAATCCTTGCGCGTGATGATGTTGATCACGCCGGCAATGGCGTCCGAACCATACAGCGCGGATGCACCGTCCTCCAGTACTTCGATGTGATCGACGATCGCCATCGGGATCGTGTTCAAATCCACCGCGCCCCCGACGCCGGACGCTGAGGATTCGTTGACCCAGCGCAAGCCGTCGACCAGGACCAACACGCGCTTGGATTCCAGGTGCCGAAGATCGACCTGCGTGGAGCCGGCGCCGATGCCGCCGCCGTCCGCCGGAAAGCCGAAGTTGCCGCTGGAATTGAACTGCGTGTTCAGCGCCTTGCCGCCGGTGGTCATGCGCTGCAGCACTTGGCCGATGGACGTCAGCCCGGTCTTGTCCAGGTCTTCACGGCTGAGCACGAACACCGGCGTCTGGCCTTCGACCTGCGAGCTCTTGATGCGCGAGCCGGTCACTTCTACCGTGTCGAGTTCGGTTGCCTGTTCAGACTCGGCGGTCTGCGCGTAAGCAACTGCACTCGCCGCAAGCAGCACGAGTGTCAGAACGCGGCGCGCGATGCGCGCCTCAAGTGTGCGAGTCATGTCCCCTGCTCCCGTTCGTTTTGTCGGACCCAGGCGGCTGGCTCTTGCGGCGCCGGCCCGGGCTATGCCCCCAACGGTAATACGGATTGAGGCGGCGCAAAAGCTGCGTCGGCGCCAGAAAAAGAAAAACCCCCGGCCGTTAGACCGGGGGTTGTTCCATTTGGAGCCTGGCGATGACCTACTTTCGCATGGCAGCTGCCACACTAGCATCGGCGCGGAGTCGTTTCACTTCGGTGTTCGGGATGGGAACCGGTGGTTCCAACTCGCTAAGTTCGCCAGGCAAACTGGCGGGAAAGAAGTTCTTGCGAACTTGTTTCCGAATAGGTTGGTTTGTAGTCGAACAGCTTTAGAACATCATTCTTGCGCTCAATGCCTCAGTGCATTGACGGTCACTTTCTTGCTCGCGTTGCCGCGAGAAGAATGCTTGAGCGTTATATGGTCAAGCCTCACGAGCAATTAGTATGCGTCAGCTCCGGACGTTACCGTCCTTCCACACCGCACCTATCAACCCCGTCGTCTACGGGGGCTCTTTAGGGTGGTTAAACCACCAGCGAGATCTCATCTTGAGGTGGGCTTCACGCTTAGATGCTTTCAGCGTTTATCCCTTCCGCACATAGCTACCCGGCGATGCCGCTGGCGCGACAACCGGTACACCAGAGGTACGTTCAACCCGGTCCTCTCGTACTAAGGTCAACTCCTCTCAAATCTCAAACGCCCACGGCAGATAGGGACCGAACTGTCTCACGACGTTCTGAACCCAGCTCGCGTACCTCTTTAACCGGCGAACAGCCGGACCCTTGGGACCTGCTACAGCCCCAGGATGAGATGAGCCGACATCGAGGTGCCAAACCCCATCGTCGATGTGGACTCTTGGATGGGATCAGCCTGTTATCCCCGGAGTACCTTTTATCCGTTGAGCGATGGCCCTTCCATACAGAACCACCGGATCACTTAGACCGTCTTTCGACCCTGTTCGACTTGTCTGTCTCACAGTCAAGCTGGCTTATGCCTATGCACTCAAGAGCGCGATTTCCGACCGCGCTGAGCCAACCTTCGCACTCCTCCGTTACTCTTTGGGAGGAGACCGCCCCAGTCAAACTACCCGCCATGCAATGTCCCTGACCAGGATGACTGGTCGAGGTTAGAACTCCGAATCTCTCAGGGTGGTATTTCACTGTTGCCTCCGCCCCAGCTAGCGCCAGGGTTTCAAAGGCTCCCACCTATGCTACACAGAAAAATTCAAAGTCCAGTGCAAAGTTGTAGTAAAGGTTCACGGGGTCTTTCCGTCTTGCCGCGGGAACACTGCATCGTCACAGCGATTTCAATTTCACTGAGCCTCGGATGGAGACAGTAGGGCTGTCGTTACGCCATTCGTGCAGGTCGGAACTTACCCGACAAGGAATTTCGCTACCTTAGGACCGTTATAGTTACGGCCGCCGTTTACTGGGGCTTCGATCAAGAGCTTTGCCTTGCGGCTGACCCCATCACTTAACCTTCCAGCACCGGGCAGGCGTCAGACCCTATACGTCCACTTTCGTGTTTGCAGAGTCCTGTGTTTTTGATAAACAGTCGCAACCCTCTCTTCACTGCGACCCGATTCGCCTCCGGCTGTACGCCTTCAGCTACTACGGGCGTGCCTTATCCCGAAGTTACGGCACGATTTTGCCGAGTTCCTTCACCCGAGTTGTCTCAAACGCCTGAGGATACTCTCCTCGCCCACCTGTGTCGGTTTGGGGTACGGATCTTTGCTGCCTGAAGCTTAGAGGCTTTTCCTGGGAGCCTGGTATCAGCCACTCGGCTCAATAAAGAGCCTCGCCTCTCGCCTTGGTGTTAACGACCTCCCGGATTTACCAAAGAGATCCACCTACGCGCCAGGATCGGGACATCCAACACCCGTCTGACCTAACCTTCTCCGTCACCCCATCGCAGCAGCAAAAAGTGCTGGAATATTAACCAGCTTTCCATCGACTACGCCTTTCGGCCTCGCCTTAGGATCCGACTTACCCTGCGCCGAAAATCGTTGCGCAGGAAACCTTGGGCTTACGGCGTGCAGGTTTTTCACCTGCATTGTCGTTACTCATGTCAGCATTCGCACTTCCGATACCTCCAGCAACCCTTACAGGTCACCTTCGCAGGCGTACGGAACGCTCCTCTACCACGCGTCTTGCGACGCATCCACAGCTTCGGTCTACTGCTTGAGCCCCGTTACATCTTCCGCGCAGGCCGACTCGACCAGTGAGCTATTACGCTTTCTTTAAATGATGGCTGCTTCTAAGCCAACATCCTGGCTGTCTGAGCCTTCCCACATCGTTTCCCACTTAGCAGTAAGTTGGGGACCTTAGCTGGCGGTCTGGGTTGTTTCCCTTTTCACGATGAAATTTAGCTCCCACCGTGTGTCTCCCGTGATTGCACTTGCCGGTATTCGGAGTTTGCAACAGTGCAGTAGGGACTTATGTCCCCCTGCAACCGTAACAGTGCTCTACCCCCGGCAGTGATACACGAGGCGCTACCTAAATAGCTTTCGAGGAGAACCAGCTATCACCCGCCTTGATTAGCCTTTCACTCCTATCCACAGTTCATCTCCGACTTTTTCAACAGGCGTGAGTTCGGCCCTCCAGATGGTGTTACCCATCCTTCAGCCTGACCATGGATAGATCGACGGGTTTCGGGTCTACTCCCAGCAACTAATCGCCCTATTCAGACTCGGTTTCCCTACGGCTCCCCTAAACGGTTAGCCTTGCTACTGAGAAGTAAGTCGCTGACCCATTATACAAAAGGTACGCCGTCAGGCCTTGCGGCCCTCCGACTGCTTGTATGCATCCGGATTCAGGTTCTATTTCACTCCCCTCACAGGGGTTCTTTTCGCCTTTCCCTCACGGTACTGGTTCACTATCGGTCGGCAACGAGTATTTAGCCTTGGAGGATGGTCCCCCCATGTTCAGGCAGGATTTCACGTGTCCCGCCCTACTCACTTTCATGCGCTTGGCCTTTCACATACGGGGCTATCACCCGCTATGGCCGGACTTTCCAGACCGTTCTGTTAGGTTTAACGCACTTTTG
>JADMIO010796550.1_pt1:0-12500 | contig 34241 bp, 27 predicted proteins | sample 8958161 | NCBI WGS metagenome assembly JADMIO01 (sample SAMN16585339, study PRJNA669376) | soil metagenome | isolation source: Crop rotation soil | place: USA: Cullars Rotation, Alabama | collected 2011 | reverse complement strand
AATTTTTAAGGAACAGGCGGCCCCGGACATGCTCTTTGGGAGTTCCCCGGGGCAGCAGGGAGGGCGCATTATAGGGAGGAAAATTCGGGTGTCAACACCCACGTGAAAAATAATTCACGCGCTCCGGGCCGGCGGAAAAAAATACGGGCCCCGCAGGGCCCGTATCGACGAGAAAGCGGCTGCCGGGAATCAGTCTTTTACCTTGATGTTGGCCTTGTTCGCCTCGTAAATCGCGTCGCCGACCCCTTCCACCTTCTTGATGTCGGCGGCATCCTTGAACGCACCCTTCTCGGTGCGGTACTTCACGATCGCCGCGGCTTTCGCAGGCCCCACGCCGTCCAATTCCTTGGCCAGCACCTTCGCATCCGCGGTATTGATGTTCACCGGGCCCGCCAGAGCAGCGAAGCTCGCCAGCGCCAAAACCATCCCCACGACTGTCTTCTTCATAAAATCCCCCTTGAAACGCCCAATTCGGGCGGGTGGATAATCTAACTTGAAAAGCATGCTTTCGCCATCGAGAAAAGTACCTATGCTCCCGGGCTACCTTTAGATGTCCGCGCCCCGGCTTCAAGTTCCCACCGCGGCGCAAGCGGATTACCGCCGGCAGGGCTTCACGCGCGACAAATTAATCGTGCGAGAAGGAGAAAAACATTTTATTTATCAGATGTTTATATCTAGATCCCTGGCGCGGCGATTGGAGCGCCTCCTGCAGCAACTCCACCAGGCGGGCGTGCCGGCGCAGAGACTCGTGCAAAGCGGAATTCGAGCGGGCCTGCCGCTGAGCAAGCGCCACTGCGTGGTCACGAGCTATCTGGAAGGCCAGGTTGCCGGCCTGCACAGCAGTGTCGGCGACGCCCGGGCCATCGGTCACACGCTCGGCCTGCTGCATGGAATTTCAGACGAACGCTGGGGAGCGGTCCTGGCCATGCGCAAGGCTCGCAAATCCGGCTACTGGGACTACCTCTACCGCCAGGCGTCGCGCCAGCTCCTTCGTCTCAGCCGATTCGACCCGCACTATTCCCGGCAGCGCCTGGAACCGGTCCGGAAATGGCTGCAGAGGAATGGTGAATTTCTTGGCGACTTCAAAAATTTCGGGCTTACACACGGCGACTTGATGCAGGTCAACGTGCTGCTCCAGGACGGCACGGCCTTTCTGATCGACTACGACATGATGCGCTACGGCCACCCCGGCATCGAGTTGGCCGGCGCGTATTTTCCCCAGTTCTGCCAGAACAGCGAACGCTGGGACGCGCTGATGCGCGGGTACCGCGCCACCTGCCCGCCCCGGGTATTTGCAGACTGGGAACGCCACGCGCCGGCGTTCTTTCTCCTCGCCGCACTGGAATGGGGCGAACGGCGCGTGCAGCGCGCGCATCGCAAGCCGCACGCCACGGTTTCGCTGCCGGAGCGCGAACGCCGCCATGCCGCTCGCTCCTGCGAGTTCGCACTGCGACTGATCGCGGCATGCCCCGAAGGACGTGGCGACTGGAGCGAAATCCCGAAGCTGTGGCCGGTCAAGGCGCCAGGCGTGGCCTGAGCAGAAAGTACAGCGCGGTGTAGATGCGCGGTTCCACCACCAGGCCGTCGCGCTCTTTCTGCTTCAGCCAGGCATCGATGTTCTTCAGCGGCGCCAGATGCACGATGATGTTTTCGCCCTCAACACCACCGCCTGCATGCACTTGGGTGAGGCCGCTGACGCGCACCAGCGAAAGCATTTCCGAAGTGAGTCCCGCCGCCACCGGCCCGCGTGCGAGCAACTCCGCGTGCGTGCCGCGAAACCCGGTTTCTTCTTCCAGTTCGCGCAACGCCGACTGCTCTGCCGACTCTGCGCTGTCGGAATCGCCGATCAGTCCGGCCGGCAATTCCAGCGTGCGCACGCCGATGGGAATGCGGTGCTGCTCCACCAACACCAGTTCCTCGCGCGGCGTCACCGCCAGGATGAAAGCCGCCCCGCTGGAATTCACGCGCTCGGCGTATTCCCAGTGTCGATCGCGGTAAAGCGCCAGGAACTGGCCGCGGTGCAGGAGTTTTTTCTCGCTCATGGATGCAGCGGTGCGATGCGCAGCGTGGCGCCGTGTCCCTGGTCCAGTTTCTCGCGCACGACGTGCAGCGCGGGCGCGAGGCTCTGCTCGATCAGGTGCGGCGGGTTGATCAGCAGCATGCCGCAGGCCCGCATCTGGCCTTGCGCGCGCGCGCCGTTGTCGAACTGCAGATCCAGCGGCGGCTTGCCGCCCAGGCGCGCGCAGCGGCGCAGGAAGCGGCCGGCCGCATGGGAATTCTTCAGCGCGTACCAGACTGCGAACTGGCCGTGCGCAAAGCGCTTGAGCGCGGCTTCCAGGAAATCCGCGCTGGCTTCGAATTCGTCGGGCCGCTCGAAGGGTGGATCCACCAGCACCAGGCCGCGCTTCTCCTTCGGCGGCAGCAGGGCCGCGGCCTCATAGCCGTCGCGCTGATGGAACTTCACCCGGCGATCGCGCGACATTTCCTCTTTCAGCGCCGTGGCCACCGCCGGCACGCGCTCGCAAAGCACCAGGCGGTCCTGCGTGCGCGCCAACGCCGCCGCGATCACGGGCGAGCCCGGATAGGCATTCACTTCCGCGCCGGTGTTGGCGGCGCGCACGACTCTCAGATATTCGGCCAATGGTTCGGGCGCGGAATCCAGCGCCCACAACCGCCCGATGCCGTCGCGCCACTCGCCGGTGCGCTCCGCGTCCCCCGCACCCAGTTCGTAGCGGCCCGCGCCGGCATGCGTGTCGAGATAGCTCCAGGGCGTGTCCTTGCGGTTCAGGGACTGAAGCAGGCCGCAGAGCACGACGTGCTTGAACACGTCGGCGAAATTGCCTGCATGGAAGCTGTGGCGATAGTGCACGGTGCGCGATTATGCCCTCCGGTATCCTGCGCGTGAGCACCGGGAGACGCACATGCCACCGCCCATTACCCGCCGTGAATTCCTGAAAGCCGCCGGCGCGGCCTCGCTGGGCGTCAGCGGCTGCAGCGACGGACCGAAGGAAGTCACCCAGCTGGAACCGCGCGCCCTGCCGCGGCCGGAAGACAGCGGCATCGATCATGTCGTCGTGCTGATGATGGAGAACCGTTCCTTCGATCACTTCCTCGGCTGGGTGCCGGGCGCGGACGGCAGGCAGGCAGGCATCCTGGCGCCGGATCGCGCCGGCGTTTTGCAGAGCACCTACGCCATGCTCGAAGGCCACGCCTCGCCCTGGCAGGGCTGCGGCTCGGCCGATCCCAACCACGGTTACGGCGCCGGCCGCGTGCACCTCAACGCCGGAAAGATGGACGGCTGGCTGCTGACCGATCCCACCCAGCTCGGCGACACCCTGCCGCTGGGCTACTACCGCCGCCAGGACCTGCCGTTCTACTCGGCGGCGGTCGAGGACTGGACGGTCTGCGACCGCTACCACCACGCGCTGATCGCCGGCACCTGGCCCAATCGTTTCTACATGCACGGCGGCGACAACGACTTCGTCGACGGCGACGGCATCGAGAAGCAGTCGCACATTCCCACGCTCTGGGACGCGCTCGCGGAAAAAGGCCTGCAGGGCCGCTATTACTTCGGCAACCTGCCCTTCGTCGCGCTGTGGGGCACGAAGTACCTGACGATGGCGCGGCCGTTGGAGACGTTCTTCCTGGACGCCGCACTCGGCGACCTCGCGCCGGTGACCTTCGTCGATCCGATCTTCGAATCCGGCGCACCGAATGCGCTGTCCAACGACGACCACCCGCATTCGGACGTGCGCGCCGGCCAGTTCCTGCTCAATCGCGTCTACAACGCCGTGCGCAGTTCGCCCAAGTGGGACCGGACCCTGCTGATCATCAACTACGACGAGTGGGGCGGCTTCTTCGAGCACGTGGTCCCGCCGGTGATGCCGCCGTCCGAAGTCGATTTCGCCACCTGGCAGAACGACGGCCTGCTCGGATTCCGCGTGCCCTGCATGCTGATCGGCCCGCGCGCCTTCCGCGGCCACGTGAACCACGACCTGCTGGAACCGAACGCGGTCCTCAACTTCCTGTCCTGGCGCTTCGGCCTGAAGCCCATCGGCAGCCGCGCGCAGTACGCCGGCAACCTGGCCACCGCCTTGAACTGGGGCGAACCGCGCTATGACACGCGCGGGTACAGCGTGCCGGCCGGCGAGTTCGGCCTGGACTGCCAGCGCTTCAGCAGCTTCCCGCAGATCAATCCGCCCGGCCCGACCGGCATCACCCTGCCGGACCTGCCGCGGCTCGCCGCCCAGGACGAAACCCACGTGCGCCAGATGCGCGGCCTGTTCGAAAAGGCGCGCGACCTGGGCTTCTGGACCGGCCCCGTCGTTTTCCCACCGCAAACCTGACCCTCTCATGCGTCTGCTCGCCAGCGTGCTGCTGCTCGCCATCTGTTCCCCGGCCCTTGCGGCGCCGCCGCCGGCGCCGAATTTCACCGCCGCACCGCTGGCCGAACCGGCCGGCGAAAAAATCTCCCTGCGCGCGCAGCGCGGCAAGGTCGTGCTGCTGGATTTCTGGGCCTCGTGGTGCGCGCCGTGCCGGCTGTCGCTGCCGGAATACAGCCGCATGCAGAAGGAACTGGGCGCGCGCGGCCTGCGCGTGCTCGGCGTCAACGAAGACGTCGAAGCCGCCGACGGCGCCAGGATGGCGGAGAAACTCAAGCTGGAATTCCCCAGCGTGCACGACGAAGGCGGGAAGATCGCCGAGGGCTACGATCCGGACATGATGCCGACCAGCTACCTGATCGACCGCCAGGGCCGCATCCGCCTGAAGTTCCGCGGCTTCCGCAAGGGCGAAGGCGCCGGCATCCGCTCCGAGATCGTCAAACTGCTGGACGAGAAACAATAACCAAGGCGATACCGTGAGCAATCCAGACCCGTTGCAGTCCATCCTCCAGGAAACGCGCCAGTTCCCGCCTAACGCGACCATCGCGGCGCAGGCGCGCGTGACCAAGACCAAACTCGCGGAGTTGCGTGCGGAAGCGCAGCAGGACTCCGTGGCGTTCTGGGCCCGTCTGGCGCGCGAAGAATTGAGCTGGCACCAGCCCTTCAGCGTGGCGCTGGACGACCGGAGCGCGCCGAACTACCGCTGGTTCACCGACGGCAAGCTCAACGTCGCCTACAACTGCCTGGACCGGCACCTGGCAAAGCGCGCGGACAAGACTGCGATCGTCGGCGAAGGTGAAAAGGGCGACGTGCGCCGCTTCACCTACCGCGAACTGCACGCGCAGGTGTGCAAGCTCGCCAACGGCCTGAAGTCGCTGGGTGTGAAACACGGCGATCGCGTCGTGATCTACATGCCGATGATTCCGGAAGCGGTGATGGCGATGCTGGCCTGCGCGCGCATCGGCGCCACGCATTCCGTGGTGTTCGGCGGCTTTTCCGCGCAGTCGATGAAGGACCGCATCGAGGACGCCGGCGCGGTCGCGGTGATCACCGCGGACGGCGGCACGCGCGGCGGCGCCATCGTGGAACTGAAGAAGGCCTGTGACGAAGCCCTGAGCGGCGGCTGCCCGACGATCAAGAACGTGCTGGTCTACCGCCGCACCGGCCACGACGTGCCGATGCAGAAGGGCCGCGATCACTGGTGGCACGAGGTCGTGGACCGGCAAAGCGCCGACTGCGCGCCGGAATGGGTGGACAGCGAGCACCCGCTGTATCTGCTCTACACCAGCGGCTCGACCGGCAAGCCCAAGGGCATCCAGCATTCCAGCGCCGGCTATCTGCTGGGTGCACACGTGACGAGCAAGTGGGTGTTCGATCTGCAGGACTCGGACGTCTTCTGGTGCACCGCCGACGTGGGCTGGGTCACCGGCCACAGCTACGTCTGTTACGGGCCGCTGTCGAACGGCGCGAGTATCGTGATGTACGAAGGCGGCCCGATGGCGCCGGACGCCGGACGCTTCTGGAAGGTCTGCCAGGACCACGGCGTGACGATTTTCTACACCGCGCCGACCGCGATCCGCGCGCTGATGAAGATGGGCGAGGAGTTCCCGGGTCGATACGACCTGTCCAAGCTGCGGCTGCTCGGCAGCGTGGGCGAGCCGATCAACCCGGAGGCCTGGATGTGGTACCACCGCGTGATCGGCAAGGAAAAGCTGCCGATCGTCGACACCTGGTGGCAGACGGAAACCGGCGCCATCATGATCTCGCCGCTGCCAGGCGCCACGCCGACCAAGCCCGGCTCCTGCACGCAGCCGCTGCCCGGCATCTTTCCGGAAGTGGTGGACGAAGCCGGCACGCCGGTGAGCAATCCCGAGCAGGGCGGCTACCTGGTCATCACCAAACCCTGGCCGGCGATGCTGCGCACCATCTGGGGCGACAACGCGCGGTATCTGAAGACGTACTGGGAACAGTTCCAGAACCGTTACTACGTCGCCGGCGACTCGGTGCACCGCGACCAGGACGGCTACTACTGGATCATGGGCCGCATGGACGACGTGCTGAAAGTCGCGGGCCACCGCCTCGGCACGATGGAGATCGAGTCCGCGCTGGTCGCGCATCCGCGCGTGGCGGAAGCCGCCGTGGTCGGCCGGCCGCACGAGATCAAGGGCGAGGCGATCGCCGCCTTCGTGATCTGCAAGGGCACGCGCCCGACCGGCGCGGAAGCTGAAAAACTCGTGAAGGAATTGCGCGAGTTCGTCGGCAAGAACATGGGACCCATCGCCAAGCCGGACGACATCCGCTTCGCCGACAACCTGCCCAAAACCCGCAGCGGCAAGATCATGCGCCGCCTGCTGCGCTCCATCGCCAGGGGCGAGGCGATCACCCAGGACGTTTCAACGCTGGAGAATCCCGCGATCGTGACCCAGTTGGCGGGGAAAGCTTAGGGAGTGTTATGGACTTTCCGGTCGCTGCGATCGCAAATTCCATAACACTCTCTAGGCCAGGGTCCCGGCGATCCGCTGCACCAGGTCGCGCAGGGCTTCGCGCGGCTCGCGGTAGCTGGTGTCGTTGCGGCCGAATTCACGGATCCAGACCGCGTCCTGCTTCTGGTACTGGTCGCGATCCGGGTGCTGGCGCGAAAGCACCAGGTAACGATAGCCGCGTTTTTCGCCGGCATCGGTAAGCTTGACCGTGACTTCCGAACCGTCGCGGGCGATGGTGAAAATCTGCACGCGCGGGTCGCGATGGATCTTGGCGTGCAACTGGCGCAAGGATTCCAGAATCTTGGCCCATTCCTGGTCCAGGTAGGCCTGTCGGCCGGCATCCTGCTTCTGCGCGTTTTCGCGGTGCGAGCGAATGCCGTGCAGGTGGTGATCGAGCAGGTCCGCGGCCTCGTCCAGCGGTTTGGGGGCGGGAATTTCAGAGCCGGCCTTAGGCACCGGCGGAAGGTTGACGAAGGACATGCCGGGCAGGGCGGATTCCTTCACCGGCGGCAGGCCCATCGCGGGACGCGGCGGCGGCGCGGCCGCGGGCTTGGGTGCCGGCTTGGGCGGCGGCGGCGCCATCGGCGTCAGTTCGACACCGCCTTCCAGCTCGGCGGCCAGCGATTCGATGTTGACGTTCGCCGTCTTCATCATCGCCAGCGTGTTGTCCAGCGGCGGCAGCGAGGGCGGCGCGGCGGGCTTTTCCGATTCCAGCTTGGCGTTCGGATCGGGCTGCAGCTGGATCTTGTAACCGCCGATCTCCAGCGTGCTCTTGTCGGTCAGCGTGGTCGGCCCGCGCACCATGTCGCCATTGATCTTGGAGCCGTTGGCGCTCTCGCCGTCGAAGTAGGTCGGCTTGCCGTTGCGCAGTTCGATGCGCCCGTGCTGGCGCGAAACGATCACCGCCCCCAGGCGGATGATCTGGTCGGCGCCACGGCCGATGGTGACCACGCGGCCCGCTTTGAGGATGGTGCGGAAGGTTTCCTTGCCTTCCGCATCGCTGACGATGACATTCCACATAGATGCGACCGCCCCCGCGGCGCAAGCTGATGAATCCGGGCGGGAAGTATAGCCAGCCGGTCGGCCCTGCCAATGGGTCCCGCCGCCAAGCCTGACGCCAGCGTGCGACGGTTCTCAGTCTCCACTCAGTGCGCCAGATGCAGGCCGCACTCCCGGTGGGCCTCGGGTTTGGTCGGGTCCAGGTAGTCGAAGTTGTTGGGCAGGCCGTGCCGCTTGAGATAGTCGTGCATCTGGCGGGCATTCCAGCGCAGCACCGGGGCGACCTTGAGGATCCCGTCGGCGTTGAGGCTGACCGGCTGCATGCGGGCGCGTTCGGCGGTTTCGTCGGCGCGCACCGCCGTGAGCCAGACGCCGGGCTTGAGTTCGGCGATGGCGCGTTCGAAGGGTTCCAGTTTCACTTCCCGCACGAAGGCGTCGAAGCGCGGCGTACCCGCGGCCGGCGGCGGCCCGTCCAGGGCTTCGCGCCGGGCGCGCGAGCGCAGCGGCTGAAAGACGTGGAGATTCAAGCCCAGGCGACGGGTCAGATCGTCGGCATAACGATAGGTCTCCGGCGTGTTGGTGCCGGCGTCGACCCACAGCACCGGCGTGTCCGGCGCGCGCTCGGTGACCAGGTGCAGCAGCACCGCGGAAAACGGCCCGAAGCCGGTGCTCACCACCGGCTTGCGGTCCAGCGACAGGGCCCAATCGACCAGCGCTTCGGGCTGGCCGCCGAGTTCCCGGTTGACGCGTTCCAGATCGGCTGTACTCATGTCATTCACCTCTGCCGACATTGTTGGGACTCCCGGTGCCCGATTCACCTCCTGCCGCGAAACCGTCTAACCATATGCCGGGTTATCTGGACGCCACCTCGGCCTGGGAATCGCGGGCTGGCGCCGGGCCCCTGCTGCGCGGGCGGCGCGCGGACGGGCCGGGAACGCTGATCCACTTCCTGCCCGGCAACGGTTTTTGCGGCGGCGTGTACTGGCCGTTCCTGCGCGAACTGCTACCGGAACACGGCCTGTTCCTGCACGACATCGAAGGTCACGGGGCCAGCGAGGCGCCGGAGCGGTTCTCCGGCGTCGGCGCCCTGGCCCGCCGCATCCCGCAGGTGATGGCCGACCAGGGTCTGGCGGCCCCGGAACGGCGCAAAATTTATAATGAGTCTGACTCATTATGGAAAAACGGCCCGCAAACGGGCTCCGTGGCTTCCGGGGGCGGTCTGATCGGCATCGGCCACAGCTTCGGCGCCGCGATGACGCTGAAAATCGCCGCCGACCGGCCGGAACTGTTCCGCGCCCTCGTCCTGCTCGACCCCATCGTCCTGCCGCTGGCGGCCTGGCTGGTCTGGCGCGGCATGGGGAAGATCGGCCGCAATCCCATGGCCAACGGCGCGCGCCGCCGCCGCACCGCCTGGCCGTCGCGCGCCGAAGCCCTGGACCGGCTGCGCGGCCGCGGCATCTTCGCCGGCTGGACCGAAGAGTCCCTGGAATGCTTCGTCGACCACGCCACGCGCGAGGTGAACGGCGCGCGCGAACTGTGCTGCCCGCCGGAACTCGAGGCGCAGATCTACGAACACCCGGTCTATCCCTGGCCGTCGTTCCGGCGCGTGCGCGTGCCGGTGCTGTTCCTGCACGGCGCCGACAGCTACGGATTCCTTCCGGCGGCCGCGCGGCTGGCGCGCTGGTCCAACCCGCGCGTCACGGTGCGCACCCTGCCCGGCGCGCACTGCTTCATGCAGGAACACCCGCAAGCCGCGGCAGCCGCGGTGCGCGAATTCCTCGTGGCGTCGCCTAGAAGCGGAACTTGAGGATGTACCAGAGCGCCTTCACACCGTCGCGCCAGTTGATCTTCTTGCCCTCGGCGTACGTCCGGCCGTAATACGTGATCCCCAGTTCATAGATGCGCCAGCGCCGCGCCCGGGCGATGCGCGCGCTGATCTCCACCTCGATGCCGAAGTCGTCGCTGCACAACGTCATCCCGTGAAGCACTTCGGCACGCAGCATCTTGTAGCAGACCTCGATGTCGGTGAAGGTCTGGTTGTAGAGCAGGTTGAACAACCAGGAAATGGTCTTGTTGCCGAGGAAGTGATGAAAGTTCAGCGAGCGGTGCGGGCGACCATAGAAGCGCGAGCCATAGACCACGTCGGCCACCTTGCGGTCCGCGATCAGGGCCCACATCGGCTGCCAGTCGGCCGGGTCGTACTCCAGGTCGGCATCCTGTACCACCACCACATCGCCGCGGCAGGCGGCGAAACCGCTGCGCAACGCCCCGCCCTTGCCGTGGTTGTGTTCATGCAGCACCAGGTGGAATTCGAGCGGCGCCGGCGCGCCGCCGGCCAGATCGCGCGCGAATGCGGCATCCGGCGTGCCGATCGCCGAGCGCAGCCAGTCGCGCGTGCCGTCGGTCGAACCGTCGTCCACCACCACGATCTGCTTGACCACATCCGGCAGCGCCGCCGCCACCGCCCGCAGCACGGGTTCGATCGTGGCGATCTCGTTGTACGCGGGGATGACGACGCTGAGCTTCACGTGAGGATCTTGGCTTTTTCGAGGCCGGCGATGATGACAGGAACCCGGCGGACCCCTCAGGCCTGCGTCTTGAGCCGGCCGTCGACGATCAGCGCTTCCAGCGTCTCGGCCGGCACTGCCGGCGAGAACAGGAAGCCCTGCCCGGCGCGGCAGTCGTGGCCGAGCAGGAACTGGCGCTGGGCCTCGGTCTCCACGCCTTCGGCCACCGCCTCGTAACCCATCGCACCGGCCATCAGCAAAATCGCCTGCACGATGGAGTCCGAGCCGCGGTCGCGGCCCAGGTCGCGGGTGAACTGCGCGTCGATCTTCACGCGGTCGATCGGCAGGCGCTTGAGATACGACAGCGAGGAGTAGCCGGTGCCGAAGTCGTCCAGCGTGATCTGGATGCCGATCGCGCGCAGCGCCGCCAGCTTTTCCACCGTGCCCGACCACTGCGTGATCAGCGCCTGCTCGGTGATCTCGATCTCCAGCCGGCGCGGATCCAGGCCGGTCTGCAGCAGCGCCTGCTCGACCTGGCGCACGTACTCGGAGTGCTGGAAGTGCTGCGCCGAGACGTTGACCGAGATGCGGCGCGGCGCGGTGGGCTGATCCTGCCAGCGCTTCATCTGCACGCAGGCGGCGTGCAGCGCGCACAGATCGATGGCGGCGATCAGGCCGGCCTCCTGCGCCAGCGCGATCACGGTCGCGGTGTCGGCGAACGGGCCTTCCGGCTCCGGCAGGCGCACCAGCGCTTCGGCCGCCAGCACGCGGCGATTTTCCAGGTCGATCACCGGCTGGAAGAACGTGCGCAGCTTGCCGGTCGCCAGCGCCTGGCGCAGACGCGACTCCAGTTCGAACTTGGCCGAAGTGCCGGCGTCGAGTTCGGCGCGGTAGCGCTCCAGGCGGTTGCGGCCCAGCTCCTTGGCGAACAGCATCGACAGGTCGGCGCGGCGCAGCAGCTCCAGCGCGTTGCGGCCGTCGCTGGGGAACAGCGCCAGGCCGGCGCTCGCGGTGATCTCCACCGTGCGGTCCTCGATGCGGATCGCCTGGTGCACGCGCTCCAGCATGTCGGCGCCGAGCTGCGCGCAGAAATCCGCGTAGCGCGCGTCGGCGCCGGCGCCGCGGATCATCAACGCGAACTCGTCGTAACCGGTGCGGCCCAGCTTGTCGCCCAGGCGCAGCGACTGATACAGCCGGTCGGAAATGATCGACAGCAGGCGCTCCGCCGCGGCCTGGCCCAGCGTGTCGAGCGCGACGTGGAAGCGGTCCAGGTTCAGGATCAGCAGCCCCAGCGGCTGGCTGGCGCGGCGCGCTTCCTCCGTCGCCTCCTCCAGCGTCTGCATGAAATGCCGGCGGTTGGGCAGCGAGGTGAGCGGATCGAAGTGCGCCAGGAACTCGACCCGCGCCATGGCCCGCTCGCGCTCGGCCATCTCGCGCTCGAGGTTGGCGTTGGTGAGCGTGAGCGCGCGCGTGCGCTCGAACACCTGGTTCTCCAGCGCGCGTTTCTGGTCGTAGAGCGACAGGTGCGTACGCACGCGCTGCTCGACGATCGCCGGCCGCACCGGCTTGGTCAGGTAATCGACCGCGCCGATCGACAGGCCCAGGCGCTCGTCCTCCTCGTCGCCGCGCGCGGTGACGAAGATCACCGGGATGCCCGCGGTGCCGGGGTCGGCCTTGAGCCGGCGGCAGACCTCGTAGCCGTCCATCGCCGGCATCATCACGTCGAGCAGGATCAGGTCCGGCCGCGGCTCCTGCTGAGCCAGCTTGAGCGCCTGCTCGCCGTTCAGCGCCGCCTTGATGCGGTAGCGCGCGCGCAGGATGCCGTCCAGCAGTTCGATGTTCTCCGGCGTGTCGTCGACCACCAGCACGGTGGCGCGGCTGTCGTCCATGAGTAGGGTGTTCCCCCGGCGTTTCGGGCCAGTCTAACCCCGGAGCCGGGTGACTTTGCCAGCCGCTGCGGAACGGCGCGACACTGGGCACCGGCGCAAGCAAGGGAAACGATGCGCGCATCCCACAAGATCTGGCTGGCTTTCGCGGCCTGCGCCGCGCTCGCGCTGCTGGCGCTGGGCGCGGCCACGCTATGGCTGGGCCGCGCGCTGCCGGACGCCGGCGCACGCAGCGTGCTGGGG
>JADMIO010361612.1_pt1 | contig 34242 bp, 33 predicted proteins | sample 8958161 | NCBI WGS metagenome assembly JADMIO01 (sample SAMN16585339, study PRJNA669376) | soil metagenome | isolation source: Crop rotation soil | place: USA: Cullars Rotation, Alabama | collected 2011 | reverse complement strand
CGCCGCCGGACCCGCCGGCGCGCGGCCTTGCCAGGCGCGACAAGGCGCTGCTCGATCTGCTCCCCGCCGGTGTGCTGATCTACCGGCTCGACCGCCTGCTCTATGCCAACCCGGCGTTCCTCAAGCGCATCGGCTACGCCAGCCTGCATGCGCTGGAAGAAGCCGGAGGCCTCGACGCACTCTTTGTCGAGCCGGGCGTCTCGACCGCGAGCAGCACCTCGGAAGCCGGCACACCCGTGATGATTTCCGTGGACCGAGCCGCTGAAGAGAGCGAGGCGACCGCGGCGCGGCTGCACACCATCTCGTGGGACGACGAAGCCGCATTGGCGCTGATCTGTTCGGAAGGGCCGGTCGATGCCGCGCCGGTGCCGGTGCCCGCCGTCGCGCCGGAGCCGGCCTTGCAGGTCGCTCCCAGCGCGGCCGGCGAAGCCGATGCCGAAGATCTCGGCGCCATCCTCGACACCACCGCCGAGGGCATCGTGATGTTCGACGAGCAGGGCAACATCAGCGCCTGCAACCGCAGCGCCGAGGCGCTGTTCGCCTATAACGGCGAAGAGTTCGTCAAGCGCAATCTGGCCGATCTGTTCGCACCGGAAAGCCAGCATGGGGTGTTCGAGTATTTCGCCGGCGTGAAGTCCGCCGGCGTGGCGAGCCTGCTCGACCACGGCCGCGACACGCTCGGCCGCGTGAGCCAGGGCGGTTTCATTCCGCTGTCGATCACCATCGGCCGCACCCGCGCCGAGGGGCCGAACTACTTTGCCGTCTTCCGCGACCTCTCGCAGAGCCGCAAGAGCGAGAGCGAGCTGCAGCAGGCCAAGCGGCTCACCGAGCGGGCGGCCAACGCCAAGTCCGACATGCTGGCGCGGATCAGCCACGAGCTGCGCGCGCCGCTCAACGCCATCATCGGCTTTGCCGAGGTGATGATCGGCGAGCGCTTCGGCTCGCTCGGCAACGAGCGCTATATCGAATACATGAAGGATATCCGCGCCTCCGGCCAGCGCGTGATCACCGTGATTGACGATCTGCTCGACCTGTCGCGGATCGAGACCGGCAAGATCGATCTTTCCTTCACGAGCCAGAACCTCAACGAGCTCGTGGAGAGCTGCGTCGCCGTGATGCAGCCGCAGGCCAACCGCGAGCGCATCATCATCCGCACCTCGCTCGCGCACACGCTGCCGCCGGTGGTGGCGGACGCACGCGCGCTGCGCCAGATCGCGATGAATTTGATGGCACATCGATTCATCTGGCGAAGGCCGGCGGCCAGGTCATTGTCTCGACCGCCCTGTCGGATTTCGGCGAGGTGGTGCTGCGGGTGCGCGACACCGGCCAGGCGATGAATGACAACGAGCTCGCCGCCGCGCTCGAGCCGTTCCGCATGCGCGGCGTATCCGACCAGGCCTCCGACGCCTCCGCCGTCAGCCTGTCGCTGACCAAAGCGCTGGTCGAAGCCAACCGCGCCCGATTCAACATCAGGCCCGGGCCGCATACCGGCACGCTGGTGGAGGTGGTGTTTTCGCGAGCGGTGGCGCGGGCGTAGCCCGCACACGTTCCGCCGTCATTGCGAACGAAGCGAAGCAATCCACCTGCCCACGCGGGGATAGATGGATTGCTTCCGCCTTCGCGCCAAGGCGCTTCGGCGCACGCCAAGCCCGGCGTAGCTTGCGCAGCAAGCGTAGACGGGTCGTCGGTTTCGCTCCTCGCGATGACGTGGAAAGACATGCGCTCGCGTTCTCACAGCGCGGGTTCGCCTGAGTTTTTGCCAATTCGTTGCTCCCTCCTCGAACAGAGGGCGCAGGGAAAGCCGGGCGCCGACTGCGCCCGCATCGCCGTGTGCGATTGGTAGTGGAAGAATGCACACGGGTTTGACAGGTACAGCCGAGACATCCCAGCTTTCCCCGCGCAATGGCTTTACGGCTTATTTCGTGCTCTCCCCGGTGAACGGCCTTTCTTGCCACCGTTGCCACGCCACCACGGGGCGGCGTGGATAGACGCCAGGGTCGCGGCGCCAGGACCACACGACTTCGCCGTACGCTGCCGCGTTTTCGTCTGCACGGCTTGCACCGCGCTGACGCAGCAAGCGTCCATCGCAACCCGCACCACGTTCCGTGACGATCGCGCGAACGTCCCTCATGGTGGCGCGGGCTAGGTGCGGTTATAGGCTGATTTGCATTTTCGGTAAAGCAGAATATTTTTCATCGCGGCACTTGACACGATTCCACAAAACCGAAGTGATTTGCCCGTCGTGCCCCGTCCGCCACACTCCGCCACACGGCAGTTGAGCCGGCTTCGACGCTTGTGTGCCAATCAGATTGGTCGCCGGCCGGACCCAATCTTGAATGCTATCGGCAAGTTCAGTCCATCGGCTGTCTTGTAAACACCGGCGTGGCGTTCGAATGCGGTTCGGATCGCGTCCTGGGTCGCCCGATCCTGCTGCCTGATGGCAGAGCCGGTCAGAACCAGACTGCCCAGCCCGCCGCGCCAGAGAGTTTCCGTATCGGCGACCAAATAGGTCGTGGCATGCTCGGTGATCGCCACTTCCGTGAGCCCGGCTCCTTTCAGCAATCGGAGGAATTCGTCCGAGTTGGAGAAGCGAAATACATTATGGCCCTGCGGCACGTCCGACTTCACTGTTGCGCCAATCTCGGCAATGGCGTCACGGAAGATGCCTTGGATTCGCTGGCGCGACGGATCATCCCACCAGGAGAATGCAATGCGACCGCCGGCCGACAAGGTGCGCCCACACTCCGCGACAGCAGCTTCCGGCCGGGGAAAATGTCCAAGCCCGAAAGAGCACACGACGGCATCAAATGTAGCGTCGTCAAACGGCAGACGCTCAACATCAGCCTCGCGAAAATCGATCGCCGGGTACAGCCGCCGCGCCAGCTCTATCATCTGGGGCGACAAATCGATGCCAACCGGGCGTGCGCCGCGTTCTGCCGCTTTGGCCGCAAGAACACCCGGACCGGTGGCGACATCCAACAGACGTGTACCGGGTTGCAGATGCACCGCGTCCAACAGGGAGTCGGAGGCCAGGCTGGTCACTGCCGCAAAGAATGCGTGATAGCTCGCTGCCAGAGCATCATGACCTTGACGTTCGAACGCGCGCAGTCGCGCCGCCTCGTCGCTGGACAATTCTGCCGGAGACATGACCCACCCCCTCGACGGACTTGCCTGACAATAGCAGTTCCCGGCCAGAACGCCTTCCGCAGGCCAAGTCAAGCGGGCAAATCTTTTGCAGCACTTTTATGGGGGATGCAGGCCCGTAAAGTCCGGTCGCCGCTTGGAAAAATTGAAGTTCGAAGGTCGGCGCTGAATATTTTCTACTTTCGCGCGCGCCATGCGGAAATCCTTGCTGCGGGGCCGAGGTCGATCGGTTCGAGAAATTCAGGCGTTTCGCCGCGGCCAAGCCGCGCCTCCAACCCCTCTGGAGCGAGTTTGATGATATTCAGATCGGGAGCCGCCGAACAGGTCACCACGTAGTCGACGCGACGATCCGATAGTATCTGCTTCGCCGTGGGCAGGGGCGCCAGCATCAGCCTCAGGAATGCGGTGTTGCCATCGTTGTTGCGATGATATGGACCGGCAAAGACGTCGTGGCTTGTTTGGGCAAGAATAGCCGGTCCGAGATCAAGCGGCGCCATTATGCGTCCCTTGGGAAGCCGTTTCAGGGATGCGACGTCCGACAAGCTCCGGCACGGCGACAGATCGCCAACTGCCTCCGGTTCGAAGATCGCATCGATCATCGGCTTCGCCGAAAGTCCTGCGACAGTAAGACTCAAAGGAGATGCGACGGCCGACACAAGAAGCAGTCGCGGTCCAAACGCAAAGCGGGGCCACAGCATCCCGAGACTCGCGGCAAAAATCGGAGCCGCCACCATCGCTGCTGCGGCAAGGCCTCGCATCTGCAAAAAGCCGAAGCCGATCAGAGCGGCCAGTGTGCCCGAGGCAACAAGCCAGCGAAACCTCTCAGCCGGACAAGATCGGATCAGCACCATCACGGCGAGACCCATCGTCACAATTGGAAATGCGTAGTAGGCAGCAACCCTCTCCGGAAAAAGCTGCAGCATTTTGGGCAATGAGATCGCTTCAGCAATGTTGTTGACCCACAGTGATATGACGATCGGATCAAGATGTCGGAAGGGCGATGCGATGCACCCAGAAAACGCTGCGAGGAACGAGCCGATCAGAACGGCTGCCAATGTCGCTCCGCTCACCGCGCGCATGCCTGGTGTCGACCGGTAGCGATCAATGCCGACCATGAGCACCAGGCTGATGCCGCCTCCGACGGTTAGTAGCAGGACCGGCCCACCGAACGCGTCACATACCGGCGCGGTGAGCGAGGACAATGAAAGCAAAGCCGGTGCGAGCAGGAGCGAGGATCCCGCCAGCCCCGCGCCGAAGGCGCCAACCTGCCGCGCGACGGGTGCGCCACGCCAGATAAAAAGGCCAAATATTGCAACGCCGATTGCCGCTATGGCAGGCAGCATTTCGATGCCGATCGCCAGCGATAGCGATGCCATCAGGCCGCCCAGCGCGGCCTTGACGGCGCTTTGCTCGATCTGTGTCGTCATCAGGACCAGTGCGAGCAACAAAGCGATCTGTGCGTTGTGGTGATCGATGGCGCCCGCCCGGAAATGGACGAGGGCCGGAAGGGATAGCACGGCCAACACCACTGCCGCTAACACCGGGGTAGCGCCGTTGCTCATTTGTCTGGCAATCGCTGCGACAAGCGCCAGTGCGATCGCAAAGAGCAGCGCCGGCCAAAAATACAATGTCAGGGCCTCCGCATCATGCATTCCGAGCAGCGGCTTGAGCAACAGGATCGACCCGGCCAATGGCGCGTCAATGAGGCGCGACCAATGCATGGACGTGCCGCCCGGTGGATCCATTCGATACTGGAACACATCGAACCAGCCTTGCCCGCGGATCAAGTCGCGAACTCCGACGAGCCGCATGGCATCGTCCGTGGACAGGGCGTCGAACACGCCGCCGTTGATCGCGGGCAACGCGAGCGTGACCGACGCCGCGAGAAACAGTAACGGCATCAGAATTTTCAGGTGAGCGCCGCGTTGCACTTCCTGCGCTGCGTGGTCCGAGGCCAGACTAAGGTCAGACATGACTTCCCCACTACCATCAGCAGTGCAAACAATACGGCCTGCAGGGCCGGCTTACAGCCCGATCCAGAATGCCGGCGGCACTCCAAAGAACATCAATGAGCAAAGGACGATACTGAGAAATATCAAAACTTCTTCCAGCGTCGGCCTTCGCATTAGCCCCATTCCCTTGGGTTGCATGGGTTTTAGATGGCTACCGATAATTAGTTAACATCATTTCAACCAAAGGAAGAGAAGATGACAAAGGCCAATCCCACTCTCTTCGTGGTTAGCCGTTCCGGGAGCCGGTTCAAATTGACCCGCACAAGATTCACGCTTTTTGGATCAATGTTCGCGATGTCTTGCTTTCTTCAGAATTTCTTTGACCAGCGAACATCGGTCGAACCATCGAATATGCAGCGGTAGCTATCGCTCGCTTTTGCGGAATTGACGGTGCTGAATCCGCTCTGAGCGCGACCTCTGAGCAAGTTTGACGATCCGGCGAATGCAACTTTGCTCGCACGATGTCGCGCGCGCAGGGCCGGACGTGATGACAGAAAATAGAATCGGGCACATGCCCTGTCGCGCCAATTCCGGCGTGCGATCGGCGAATGTTCGAGAAGCCCTTTCAGGCGACCTGCAACAACCCCGGCGCAGCTTCGGCCGGTTCCGGCCATACCGTTTCGTCGATGTCGGGAACGATCGACGGCGCCGTGATGAGATCCTGCGCCGCAAGCTGCGCCAGCAGCAACTGCAGGCGAACCGGCAAGCCCGTCGCGTCGCGATCGAGCATCACGCGCAGCCGGTCGCCGATTTCGTCGCAGATGGCGCGACAATGCGCGCTATCGATTCGTATGTTGTCAGAGCCCATTGTCCCCTCCCGAGCCGCACCGACAATAGGGCCGAGATTTTAAGGTGCCGGACTGGAACTGCGGCGGATTTGACGGCCGGCGTTCATCAGAAGTTCACCATACTTTTGCGGCCATCCTGGCTATCGATGCCGGAAGACTGCCCGCCCCTATCGGAAGTGAAAGGATCAGCAATGGCCAAGAACACGATCTGCATCTGGTACGACAAGGACGCCGAGGCCGCGGCGCGCTTCTACGCCAAAACCTTCCCCGACAGCGCCGTGAGCGCCGTCCACCGCGCACCGACCGACTATCCATCCGGCAAGGCGGGCGATGTGCTGACGGTCGAATTCACCGTTGCCGGCGTGTCCTGTCTCGGCCTCAACGGCGGTCCCGCGTTCAAACACAGCGAAGCCTTCTCATTCCAGATCGCCACCGACGACCAGGAGGAAACCGACCGCTACTGGAACGCCATCGTCGGCAATGGCGGACAGGAAAGCGCGTGCGGCTGGTGCAAGGACAAATGGGGGATTTCCTGGCAGATCACGCCGCGCGTGCTGACCGAAGCGATGGCGGCCGGCGGCGACGAAGCCAAGCGCGCATTTACCGCGATGATGGGCATGAAGAAGATCGACGTCGCCGCAATCAAGGCGGCACGGCGCGGCTAGAAGCCATTTGTTACAATTGGACGGTCGCCAGCGTATTCCGCTACAGTGCGTCGTGGTTCGAATGGATTAACTGGTCGATTTGAAGTTGGGGGCCGGAGAACCCGATGAGGCGGCGGGACTTCAACCTGGTCGTTCTTGGTGCCGCGATGCTCTGGTCACTGCCAGGGTATGCACAACGACCCTCGACCAGGACCCCACGAATTGGGGTCCTTCTGCCGGGTACGCCGACTTCGTTCGCTCTCCGGACCAGAGCTTTTCTTGATGGGTTGAGCGAGCTTGGCCGGGCCGAGGGACAGAGCGTAGCAATTGAATGGAGATGGGCGGAAGATCGTCCTGACCGGCTGCCGGAGCTTTCCGCCGAACTCGTCCGCAGCAACGTAGACGTGATTGTCACGGGCGGCACTCCCGCTGCCCAAGCCTTGAGAGCGGCGACAAGTTCAATTCCGATCGTGGTGGCCATCATGGCTGATCCCGTTGCCGCCGGCCTCGTTGAAAGTCTTGCTCATCCGGGCGGCAACCTTACCGGGTTCAGCATTGTCGCTCCTCAACTCGGAGCAAAACGTCTCCAACTTCTGAAGGAGATTGTACCGGACATGCATCTGGTGGGCGTTTTGCTGAATGCGAAAAACCCACAGTCGCAAATTGAGCTCAAGGAGATGGAAGCAGCCGCTTCGTCGATGGGCTTGCAGCTTCATCCGATCGAGATCTCAAGCGCGGGTAGATTGAGAGAGGCGTTCGCCGCGCTCAGCAAGGTTGCGCCTCAAGCTCTCATTGTTCTTACGGACCCGCTTCTGTTCAGCGAAAGAAAACCGACCGTTGATCTGGCCAGCGTGAATCGCTTGCCCGCGATGTACCCCTTTCAGGGATACGTCGAGGAGGGTGGATTGATAAGTTACGGTCCCAGCGACGCTGATCTCTTCAAAAGAGCCGCCGGTTATGTCGACAAGATACTGCGCGGCACGAAGCCCAGCGAATTGCCTGTGGAACAACCCACACGATTCGAAATGCACATCAATTTGAAGGCAGCCCGCGCGCTGGGCCTCACCATTCCGGAAACATTCCTCACACGCGCCGATAAAGTTTTGGAATAGGTACTGATTCAGGCGGCACTTTGCGAGTTATCGTTATGAGGGGCAGGCCAGGGCGGAGCGCGCGTCTTCCAAGTTGAAGCACTGCCACCCCACCCCTTCTTACATTCCGCTTCGCTTCATGTGAGCCGACCCTCCTCCTCCAGGGGAGGGTGAACCCGGTAGCCCTGCGAACATAGGCCGCGCCGCCCCGTCGATTTCCGGTACGTTTCTTGTATGCACGTCGTATGCACGCGCGCCTTTGCGCCTGTTTTTTGGGCATTTCGATGCGCTGTCTCGTTGTCGCGGATTTGCATTATTCATTGCCGCAGTTCGACTGGCTGCTTGCGGCCGCGCCCGGATTCGACCTCGTGATCTTTGCCGGCGACGCGCTCGACGTCGGCTCCTTCGTGGATTTCCGCGCCCAGATCGTGGTGGTGAAGAAATATCTTTCGCTGCTGTCAGGGATCACCAAGGTGATCCTCTGCTCGGGCAATCACGACCTCGATGAGCGCAGCGCCGAAGGCGAGAAGATCGCGCGCTGGATCGGCGACGTGCGCGAGCTCGGGATAGCCTGCGACGGCGACAGTTTTGCGCTCGGCGACAGCTTCTTCACGGTGTGCCCGTGGTGGGACGGGCCGGTGGTCAAGCAACGCCTCGAGCAGCAGTTGCGCGAGGACTCCCCCAGGCGATTGCAGCGGTGGATCTGGGTGCATCATGCACCGCCCGCGAATTCGCCGACCAGCTGGGGCGGCAAGCGGTACTTCGGCGATGTCGACCTCGTGCAATGGATCGCCACCTATCAGCCGTCGATGGTGATCTCCGGCCATGTGCATCAATCGCCGTTCATCACCGACGGCTCGTGGTTCGACCGGCTCGGCGACACCTGGGTGTTCAATGCCGGCCTGCAGCCCGGAAGGCCGCCGGTCTATGTCGTGCTCGACATCGACGAGGGCACGGCATTCTGGCTGCCCGCAGGCGATGCGCGCTACATCGACCTCAAGGCGCCGCTCACCCGTCCGGCGCTGCCGATCACCCAGCCGCCGCCCTGGCTCATATCCTTGGATCGGATTGCCGATCCGATCCTGGCGAAACCTCCGACGGCGGCAGGTTGATCATGCTTTGCAGGACCTCGCCCACCATGGCGAGGTGCGTACCATGGCCGGCATATTGCCGCTTCAGGTCGGCCAGATAGGTGTTGGCGACGTTGAGCCGCTGCGCCAGCATCCGCGCAATCAGGATGGCGGCCGCCGGGTGCTTGTGCATGAAGCCCGCGGCATCGTCGATCTCGTAGATCGTGGAATCCTGCGCCGCCCGCACGGTCGCGGTGTGCGGCGTGTCGAGCAGCACGCTCATTTCGCCGAGCACAGCGCCGGGCTCGGTGATGCTTGCCACCACAGCGCCGCCCTTGATCACCTCCAGCCGTCCCTCGATCAGGACATAGAGATGACCGGTGCGGCCGCCTTCATGCAGAACATCGGCGCCGGCGGCAACGCTCCGCCGCGCACCGCCTACGCAGTATTCCAGGATATCGCGCATGTCTCACCGCCCAGAGCCCTGCACCAGACTAGGCGGGAGCATAGCACCGGGAAACGGATATTGTGGCGTTCCTTGCGCAAATAACCGGCAACAGACGCTCACGCCGCGGCCACGGCCATCGGCTGCCGCTTGCCATACATCAGGCTGCGCCATAGCCATTCGACGGGACCGTAGCGATAGCGGCGCAGCCACCAGGCGCTGAATGCGATTTGCGCGGCATACAGGCCGACAGCAACGACGAACGCCGTCATGACGCTGAGCCGGCCGAACAGGCCGAGCCCGTAGCCGTAGAATATCCATCCGAGCACCACCGACTGCGTCAGATAGTTGGTGAACGCCATCCGCCCGACCGGCGCGGCCCAGGCGAGCAGCCGTTCTCCAGCGGGGAAGCTCACACAAAAGATGACGGTCGCAGCATAGCCCAAGGCAAGGACAACGTCGCCGAGTTCCGACAGCCCCGCGAGAATGAAGCCGGCTCCCAGGATCAATCCGGCCGCCGCGAGCCCGAACAGCAGTCGCCGGTACTGCCAAGACTGCGAGAGGATTCCCGCGCGCCAGGCCAGCACGCCGAACAGGAAAAGCGCGACGGTGCGGGGAAAGACCAGCACGAGCAATTGAGCCATCGGTGGCTCCTCGCGAATGCGAAACGCAAGCACGTCGAAGAAGCCGCCATTGCCGTACACCCGGTTTGCTTCCGCGACATGCGAATGGAGCCACATCCGATCCGAGAGAAATGTCAGGACGGACAGCGCTGGTATTGTCAGAAAGAGCAGCAGCGCCGCAACGGCGGCCATCAGCACCAGCCAGCGCGGTGCGAACAGGAACGGCAATACAAGTAGTCCGGCCAAGGCGTATTCGACCAGAATGTCGCCGTTCCAGATCAGGTAGAGATGCACCAACCCGATCGCCAGCAGAACGATCAGCCGCCGGACCAGCAGGATGAGGCGGTGCGGATTTTCGGCCAGGTGCTCGAACTGGATGGCGAGGCCAACGCCGAACAGAAACGAAAACAGCGCCAGCGCCTTCAACTCGACCGCGGCGGCCAAAAAGGCATTCAGCGCGCGATCAATGGCGGAGTCCGTTGCGGCAGGCGAGACGAATTGCGCGAAGATGGAAACGCGAAATTCGAACACGACGTTGATCGCGAGCACGCCGAACAGCGCCAGCCCACGCAGGATGTCGATGCCGTCAATGCGCTCGGATGGCGCGATCGGGGCCGAGGACGAGAGCAGCGCGGGGCGGTTCGTTGGCAACGACCGCCCCGTCGGCGTTTTACGCGTTCTTCAGCGCGACGCGGAATTCGGCTTCGGTCTTGGACTTGACCTCGTCGAGGGTGACGCCGTCGGCAAGCTCGATCAGCGCCATGCCGTCCTTGCCGTGCTTGTCGATGGTGAACACCGCAAGATCGGTCACGACCATGTCGACCACGCGTTCACCCGTGAGCGGCAGGTTGCACTTCTTCAGGAGCTTCGGGCCGTCCTTGGCGGAATGCTCCATGACCACGACGACGCGCTTGACGCCGGCGACGAGGTCCATGGCGCCGCCCATGCCCTTCACCATCTTGCCGGGGATCATCCAGTTGGCGAGGTCGCCGTTCTGCGCCACCTGCATCGCACCGAGGATGGACAGATCAATATGGCCGCCCCGCACCATCGCGAAGGAATCGGCCGAGGAGAAATAGCTGGTCGACGGCAGCTCGCTCACCGTCTGCTTGCCGGCATTGATGAGATCGGGATCGACCTCGTCCTCATAGGGGAACGGGCCCATGCCGAGCATGCCGTTCTCGCTCTGCAGGTTCACGTCGATGCCGTCGGGGATGTAGTTGGAGACCAGCGTCGGAATGCCGATGCCGAGATTGACGTAGTAGCCGTCGCGCAATTCCTTGGCGGCGCGCGCTGCCATCTGTTCACGGGTCCAGGCCATGAAAATTCTCCTCGTGCATTCTATTGTTGGCGCATGATCTGGTCGGAAAACCGGTTTCCACTTTTCCGGATCATGCGCGTTACGCGGCGGGGCGCGGACGGGTGTTGCGGAATTCGATGTGCTTCTTCGCGGTGCCGACCTCGACGATGCGCTTCACGAAGATGCCGGGCGTGTGGATGTGGTCCGGATTGAGCTCGCCGGCCGGCACGAGGTGCTCGACCTCGGCGACCGTGATCTTCGCGGCGGTCGCCATCATCGGGTTAAAGTTGCGCGCGGTCTTGCGGTAGATCAGGTTCCCGGCGGTGTCGCCCTTCCAGGCATGCACGATGGCGAGATCGGCGAACAGGCCGCGCTCCATGACGTATTTCTCGCCGTCGAACTCCTTCACTTCCTTGCCCTCGGCGATCAGCGTGCCGACACCGGTCTTGGTGTAGAAGGCCGGGATGCCGGCGCCGCCGGCGCGGATGCGCTCGGCCAGGGTTCCCTGCGGATTGAATTCGAGCTCCAGCTCGCCGGCAAGATATTGCTGGGCGAACAGCTTGTTCTCGCCGACATAGGACGAGATCATCTTCTTGATCTGGCGGGTCTCGAGCAGGCGGCTCAGCCCGATACCGTCAACGCCGGCATTGTTGGATACCACGGTCAGGCCCTTGACCCCGGAGTCGCGGATCGCGTCGGACAAGTGCTCGGCAATGCCGCACAGGCCGAAACCGCCCGACATGATCATCATGCCGTCCTTGAGAATGCCTGACAGTGCCGATTTGGCGTCGGGGTAGACCTTGTTCATGGAGAATGACCTGATGGAGGGAGGCCTAGAGTCTATGGCTGGCGCATGATCATGCGCCCGGCCGCTCTATTGGGCTTTTATTAGGCGAATTCTTCGCAACGCGTCAATGACGGGCATATGCCTGTTTCCGTGGCACTATGGCCTTGAAAGGGACAAGAAAACCCATCAAGTTGCGGCGGTTGGCGCACAGGGTGGGCGCGCAACCTCCGTTCCCTTTAAGTCGGACCAACGACCCCAAGCTGGATCATGGCATTGACGATGGCCCAAGGAATGAAACGCCTGGGGATGCCGGTTGCGGCGTTCTTCGGTGCGGCCGTGCTGTGCCTGATCGCGACCTCCTGGTTCCTCAACCGCGACGCCCTGCAGAAGGCGGTCGAGGCCCAGATCCGCGCCGTCACCGGGCTCGACCTCGTCGTCAAGGGACGGGTCGAAATTTCGGTTTTCCCGGCAAGCTACGTCTCGTTCCACGATGTCGGGCTGAAGGGCGGGACGACCATCGACCCGGCGCTGCATGTCGACGTGCTGACTGCGAACCTCGGGTTGCTCCCGCTGTTACTGCGGCGGTACGAAATCGCCGACGTGATGATGTTGCGGCCGACCATCAGCGTCGTGCGCGACGGCAACGGCGAGAGCAACTGGACGCCGTTCGTCGACACCATCGTGAAGGCGATGAAGCCCGGCGCGGAGAACCAGGTATCGTTCTCCGAAATCCGCATCCAGGACGGCGTGCTGAAATACGAGGACGCCCACAACAACACCTCCGAGACGCTCGGCGATATCGACCTCTCGTTGGCCTGGCCATCGATCTCGCGCTCCTTTGCGGCGACCGGGCAGTTTGACTGGCGCGGCGAGCGCATCGACGGCTCGGTCAGCGCCAACGATTTCGTCGCGCTGCTCTCGGGCGAGCGCTCGGGCCTGAAGGCGCGCCTTGCATCTGCGCCGCTGAAGCTTGCCTTTGACGGCACCGTTGCCAACCGCACCAGCATCCTGATGGAAGGTACCGTCACCGTCGACTCGCTGTCGCTGCGCAACGCGCTGCGCTGGACCGGGCAGCAGCCGCCGGCCGGCGGCGGATTCGGCCGCTTCGCGCTGAAAGCGCGCGCCAATGTCGTCGGCGGCTCGCTGGCGCTCACCAATGTCAATGTCGAGCTCGACGGCAATGTCGCCGAGGGCGTCATGACCTTCGCCAATAACGGCCGCCAGACCGTGCAGGCGACGCTTGCGGCGGGCAACCTCGACTTCACGCCCTACATCTCAACCGTCCGCCTGCTCGCCTCCGGCGCGCGCGACTGGAACCGGCAATTGTTCGACCTCAACGCGCTGTCGGCGACCGACCTCGACATGCGCCTGTCGGCCGCCAAGGTGACGGTCGGTCCGACCAAGCTCGGCCGCACCGCCTTCGGCGCAAACTTGCGCAATGGCGCGCTGGCGCTCTCCGTCGGCGAGGCGCAGATGTATGGCGGCATCGCCAAGGGCTCGCTCGGCATCGCGCGCTCGGACACCGTTGCCGACGTGCGCGCCCAGTTTCAGCTCACCGATGTCGACCTGCAGTCTGCTGCAGGCGAATTGTTCGGCGTCAACCGGCTCACCGGCCGCGGCAACCTCAACGTCTCGCTGGTGGCCTCCGGCTCGAGCCCGTTCGGCCTCGCCTCCTCGCTCGACGGCACTGCGACACTCACCGGCCATGACGGCACGATTTCGGGCTTCAACGTCGAGCAGCTCCTGAAGCGGCTGGAGCGGCGGCCGCTGTCGGGCGCCGGCAATTTCCGCCAGGGCACGACGCCCTATGACAGCATCAATGTCTCGGTGAAATTCGCCGACGGCATCGCGACCGCCGAGGACGTCCGCGTCGAGAGCCCGACATCGCGGTTAAAGCTGACAGGAACGGCATCGGTGCCGGCGCGCGAATATGACCTCAAGGGCGTTGCCAGCCTGATCTCGGCATCGAACGGAAACCCCGGCTTCGAGCTGCCATTCGTCGTGCAGGGGCCGTGGGACGATCCGCTGATCTTCCCCGATCCGGAAAGCCTGATCCGCCGCTCGCCCGCGACCGAGCCGCTGCTTGATGCGGTGAAGGACAAGAAGACGCGCGATGCCGTCAAATCGGTGATCGAGCGCTTCACCGGCGGCGGCCTGCGCAAGCCGGCGCCGGACGGCGCGCCGGCGGCAGCGGAAGCGGCCAAGCCCAACTAAGACTTTGGTATCGGGAATTGCGCATGCCGCCCGGCTAACGCGAGCGCCTGCCGATTTTTCATCGCAGGGAACACCAATCAGCATCTGGAATGATTGGGAACCATTCGGTAAAGCCTGCTGACGGCCCGGTCAAAACCGGGAAAAAGTCAGGGAGAACAACGTGAGATCCAAGGCATTGATAGCGCTGTCAGGCGCGGTCGCGATCGCAGGACTTCTGTCGGCGATGGCCCCCGCCTTCGCGCAGCAAAAGACGATTACCGTCTGGTTCGGCAAGGGCTTTTACAAGTCCGAGGACGACGCCCTTCTCGAAGCCATCAAGAAGTTCGAGGCCAAGACCGGCATCAAGGTCGAGCTCTCGCAATACGCCATCCAGGACATGATTCCGAAGACGGTGGCGGCGCTGGATTCCGGCACCGTGCCCGATGTCGCCTATTCCGACAGCTATGACGTGCAGGCGCAGGGCAAGTGGGCCTTCGAGGGCAAGCTCGAGGACCTCTCCGACATCATGCTGCCGATGAAGTCGGCGTTCGCGCCGAACACGCTGGAGACCGTGTCGCTCTACAACGACGTCGCCAAGAAGCGCGCCTATTACGGCTTTCCGCTGAAGCAGCAGAGCATGCATGTGCAGATCTGGCAGGACATGCTGGAGCAGGCCGGCTTCAAGCAGAGCGACATCCCGACCAAGTGGGAAGACTACTGGTCGTTCTGGTGCGACAAGGTGCAGCCCGCCAGCCGCAAGGCCACCAATCAGCGCATCTACGCCGTCGGCCAGCCGATGGGCGTGGAATCCACCGACAGCTTCCAGTCGTTCTACACCTTCATGGACGCCTACAACGTCAAGCTGGTCGACGACGACGGCAAGCTGCTGGTCGACGATCCCAAGACCCGCGATGGCCTGATCAAGGCGCTGAAGGACTACACCGATACCTACATCAAGGGCTGCACGCCGCCCTCCTCCACGACCTGGAAGGATCCCGACAACAACGTCGCCTTCCACAACAAGACGATCGTGATGACGCACAACTTCACGATCTCGATCGCGGCGAAGTGGCTCGACGACGCCAACAACCCGGCGCTGACGCCGGAACAGCGGGCGCTCGGCAAGAAGAACTATGACGAGGTCATCATCACCGCGTCATTCCCGAACAAGCCGGACGGCACGCCGATCAAGTACCGCTCCGACGTCAAGACCGGGCTGATGTTCGCCAACGCCAAGAACAAGGCGGAAGGCAAGGAGTTCATCAAGTTCCTGATGCAGGAAGAGAACCTGCGCCCCTATATCGAGGGCGCGCTCGGCCGTTGGTTCCCGGTGACGACAGCCAGCCAGCAGAGCCCGTTCTGGCAGGCCGATCGCCATCGCAAGGCCGTGTACAACCAGTTCACCGGCGGCACCACGCCGTTCGACTTCACCAAGAACTGGAAGTTCACCATCCTGAACAACGAAAACGTCTGGGCCAAGGCGATGAATCGCGTGGTCAGCGAGAAGGTGCCGGTCGACAAGGCCGTCGACGAACTGATCGCCCGCATCAAGCAGGTCGCGGGTTGATGTCTCTCCTCCCTCTCCCCGCTCTTGCGGGGAGAGGGTCGGGGTGAGGGGCTGTCTCGGCAGCGGAGCTCTCGGAGAGCCCCCTCACCCGAATTGCATCTTCGATGCAATTCGACCTCTCCCCGCACGCGGGGCGAGGTGTAAGATAACGCCGGCTGCAAATGCAGTCGGCCCTCATGATGAGCACGGCCCCATGGCGATCACGCTGTCCGCATCCGATATTCCCAGCCAGCCGCTGTCGGCGCGGCTGAGCACCCCGCAGGTGTGGGGCATCGCCCTGCTCGCGCCGTACGCGCTCGTGTTCCTTGCCTTCGTGGTCTACCCCGTCAGCTACGGCCTGTGGCTGGCGCGCCATCCGGCGAGCTATGTCGCACTCTGGCACGACCCGATCTTTGCGCGCGCGGCGGTCAATACGCTGATCTTCCTCGTGGTCGGCATCAACATCAAGATGGCGATCGCGCTGTTCCTGTCCGGCTTCTTTGCGCAGCAGCGGCCCTGGATCAAATGGCTGTCGGTGCTGTTCATCCTGCCGTGGGCGGTGCCGTCGATCCCGACCATCCTGTCGGTGCGCTTTATGCTCAATCCCGAATGGGGCATGGTCAACCAGATCATTTTCAAGCTCACCGGGGACGACGGCCCGAACTGGCTGAACGACCCGACGGTGGCGCTCGCCATGGCGATCGGTGTCCACATCTGGAAGTCGCTGCCGTTCTGGACGCTGATCCTCTTGACCGGGCGGCTCGCGATCTCGCACGACATGTATGAAGCCGCAGATGTCGACGGCGCGACATGGATGCAGAAGTTCCGCTACATCACCTGGCCGTCGATGCGCACGCTCTATGTCACCTGCACGCTGCTGTCGATGATCTGGACGCTCGGCGACTTCAACAGCGTCTACCTTCTCACCGGCGGCGGGCCGGCCGACCTCACCCATGTGCTGGCGACGCTCGGCATCCGATATCTCAGGCTCGATCAGCTCAGCCTTTCGCTAGCCTCGATCGTCTGCGCGCTGCCGCTGGTGCTGCCGCTGGTCTATTTCATGATGAAACGGTTGTCGCGATGAAGCTGCCAACCTTACGCGAAGTCGGCATCGAGGCACGGCTGCTCCTGATCGGCATCCCCGTGTTCATCTGGACCATGATTCCGATCTATCACATGTTCCTGTTCGCGATCTCGCCGAAGGAAGACGCGTTCTCCGGCAAATTGTGGCCCGCGCATCCGACGCTGAACAATTTCAAGATCGTGTTCTACCAGGAGCACTATTTCCTTCGGGATTTCTGGATCCAGTTCTGGAATTCGACCGTGATCGCGCTGGCGGCTGGCGTGCTGACCCTGTTCATCGCCACAGCGGCAGCGTTTGCGATCTCACGGCTGAAGGCGCCCGGCGGTCGCACCGTGATGAATCTTGCGCTGTTCACCTATTTCATCCCGGCGGCGTTCCTCGCCGTGCCGATGTATCGCACCATGGGCAATTACGGCCTGCTCAACAATCACTGGTCGCTGATCCTGGCGATGGTGACCATCGCCTCGCCCTACGCGATCTGGGTGCTCAAACAGGCCTCCGACAAGCTGCCGGTGGAGTTGGACGAGGCCGCCACCATGGACGGCGCCACCACGCTGCAGCTGTTCCGGCTGGTCTATGTGCCGCTGATGATGCCCTCGCTGGTCGCGGTCGGCACCTATGCGATCCTGCTCGCCTGGAACGAATATCTCTACGCGTTCCTGCTGCTGTCCAAGGACACCGACATCACGCTTCCCGTAGCGCTCGGCAACTTCCTCGCCGCCGACGATTCGCCGTGGGAGCTGTTGATGACGACAGGCTTCATCTACGCCCTGCCCCCGGCCGCGATCTACTACGCGTTCAAGCGCTACATGGTAGGCGGGCTCACGGCGGGCGCGGTCAAGTCGTAAGGTCCGCTTTTCGCTGCTTGAAGTACTGGCGCAGCAGCGCGATCGTCCTACCGAGGAAATAACCTGTCGTGCCGCCGGAAATGGCGCGGCCGACGATGGCGGCGGTCGTCGCATCGTGCGGGTCGATCGCGGCAATCACCGCGACCGTGTATTGCAAGGCGAACACGGCGACGTTACGGATCAGCGGCACGACGCTGCCCGGACGCTTGATCTCGCCGGTGGTGTGATCGAGTTCGAGCGGCCGCGCCGTCAGCAGGCCGACCACCAACAGCACCAAGGCCGCGCCGAGCCACGCCACCAGTGGCCCGGCAAAATCCTGGCGCGAGAGCAGCCGCGACAGGCCCCACACGATGAACACCGCCGGCACGATCAGCGAGCGCCAGACCGTCACGGTCCTCCGCCGCATTGCCTTGATGCCCTGCCAGACCAGGAAGGTAAGCAGCGCGAACGCCCAGAGCGGCGTGTGGGTGAGGATCTGCCAGGCGAACTTCATGAGCCCTCCCGCTCACAGCGGCACGGCATTCTCGCCCTGCGTGCGCGTAAGTTTCGACGCGAACGACGCCACGGTGATGACGACCGCAATCAGGGCGATGAACATGGTACAGATCGCGTTGATCTCGGGCTTCACCCCCAGCCGCACCTCGGAATAGATGCGGATTGGCAGCGTCGCCGAGCCGGGGCCGGTGGTGAAGCTGGCGATCACGACGTCGTCGAGCGACAGCGTGAAGGCCAGCATCCAGCCCGCAGCGATCGAGGGAATGATCAGCGGCAATGTCACCGAAAGGAAGGCCCGCACCGGATTGCAGCCGAGGTCCATCGCGGCTTCCTCAAGGCTGCGGTCGATCGAGCCGAGCCGCGACTGCACCACCACGGTGACGAAGCACATGGTCAGCGTGGTATGCGCGATGGTGACGGTCCAGAAGCCGCGGCCGGCATCGATCGCCACGAACAGCAGCAGCAGCGACAGGCCGGAGATCACTTCCGGCATCACCAGCGGCGCATAGAGCATGCCGGAGAACAGCATGCGGCCCTTGAAGCGCTCGCCGCGGGTCAGTGCCACGGCGGCGAGCGTGCCGAGAACGGTTGCAATCGTTGCCGACACTGCCGCGACGTTCAGGCTCATCCAGGCCGCATCCAGCATGGCGCGATCGTTGAAGAACTCGCGGTACCAGCGCAGTGACCAGCCGCCCCACACCGTCACCAGCCGTGAATCGTTGAAGGAATAGATGACGAGGACCACGATCGGCAGGTAGAGAAACGCAAGGCCCAACGCCAGCGCCGACATGTTGAACCGCGTGAGGCGGTTGATCTTGCGGGAGGCCATCAGCGCGCCTCCATCTGCCGGTGTTGCAGCCGCTCGTAGAGCAACAGCGGTCCGACCAGCAGCACCAGCAGCACCACGGCAACCGCAGAGGCCACCGGCCAGTCCTTGTTGGTGAAGAATTCCAGCCACAGCGTCTGGCCGATCATCAGCGCATTGGAGCCCGCCAGCAGATCGGGGATCACGAACTCGCCGACGATCGGAATGAAACAGAGCAGTGCGCCTGCGCCAACGCCCGGCAGCGACAGCGGGAATGTCACCTGCCAGAACGCCTGCCGCGGCGAGGCGCCGAGATCGGCGGCGGCCTCCAGCAGCGCCGGATCCTGCTTCGCGAGTGTCGCGAACAGCGGCAGGATCATGAACGGCAGATAGGAATAGACGATGCCGATATACATCGCGGTGTCGGTCGAGAGCCACACCAGCGGCGCCGAGATCAGGTGCAGCTTCAACAGCACGGTGTTGAGCAGGCCGTCGTGCTGCAGAATGTTGATCCAGGCATAGATGCGGATCAGGAACGAGGTCCAGAACGGCACGATCACCAGCATCATGGCAATCGCCTGCCAGCGCTGCGGCAAACGCGCCATGCCATAGGCAATGGGATAGCCGATCAGGAGCAGCATCGCGGTGGAGAACAGCGCGACCGTGAGGCTGCGCAGATAGGACAGGATGTAGAGATTGTCCGAGATCAGAAGCTTGAAATTGTCGAGCGAGAGCTGCTCGAGCGCCGCTTTGGTCGCCTCGCGTCCGCCCCAGAAGTCGAACACCGGCGTGTAGGGCGGCTGCGCGATCACGGTCTGCGACAGCGCGATCTTCAGCACGAAGCCGAACGGCACCAGGAAGAACAGCACCATCCACAGATAGGGCGCGACCGCGGCATAGCGCGCGGGACCGGCGAAGATGCGGCGCGCGCTCATTGTTCCAGCACCAGGCAGTCTTCGGGCGTGAACCACGCCACCACGCGCTGGCCCGCCATATACGCATCGACGATCCGCGTGGTGTTCGCCATCGACGAGCGCACCACCACACCGGAATCAAGCTTCACCTTGTAGGTGGTGTGCCCGCCGAGATAGCCAACATCGGTGATGACACCCTCCATGCAATTGAAGGCGCGGGCGCCGTCGGCCGCCGGCGCGCGGCGCGACAGCTTCACCTTCTCGGGCCGGATCGCGACGCTGACGACGGATTTCGCCGGCGGCAGGCTCGGCGTGGCGACGTAGAGTGTGCCGGCGTCGCGCGTCGAAACTGCGAGGCGGCCATTCTCGGCGGCGCCAACCTGGCCCTCGAACAGGTTGATGTCGCCGACGAACTCGGCGATCCAGCGCGAGGCCGGCGTCTCGTAGAGGTCGCGCGGCGTTGCCACCTGGTCGAGCCGGCCGGCGTCCATCACGCCGATGCGGCTTGCCATGGTCATGGCCTCTTCCTGGTCGTGGGTGACGATGATGAAGGTCATGCCGAGGCGGCGCTGCAGCTCCATCAGTTCGACCTGCGTGCTCTCGCGCAGCTTCTTGTCGAGCGCGGCCAGTGGCTCGTCGAGCAGCAGCACCTGCGGCCGCCGCGCCAGCGAGCGCGCCAGCGCCACGCGCTGGCGCTGTCCGCCGGAGAGTTGGTCCGGCTTGCGCTTCTCCATGCCTTCGAGCTTGACGAGCGCCACCATCTCGGCGACGCGGGCGTTGATGTCGGCCCTGGCCATGCCGGCGCGTTTCAGCCCGAAGGCGATGTTGTCGCGCACCGAAAGATGCGGAAACAGCGCATAGTTCTGGAACATCATGTTGACCGGCCGCTCATGCGGCAGCACCGGCGCGATGTCTTTTCCATTGAGCAGGATTCGGCCTTCATCCGGCGTCTCGAAGCCGGCGAGCATGCGCAAAAGCGTGGTCTTGCCGCAGCCGCTCGGACCGAGCAGCGCAAAGAATTCGCCGGCGCGGATGTCGAGTCTGACGTGATCGACTGCGCGGAAATTGCCGAACTTCTTCGCGACGCCTTCGATGCGCAGCAGCGGCATGCCGGGCTCGAACTGCGGTTCGAGCCTTATCTCGGCCACGGCCTCCGGCTTCGCAGGCTCGATCGCCGGCGATTCCGGTTTGGCAGGCTCCGCCGCCGCCTCGTTATTCGATTGTTCCTCGGTCATGTCCCCGCCGACCCGATCTTGCCCGCAAGCTAGCGACGGATCGGCAGAGGCTCAACAGGGAGCGATGCGCCCTCCCCGGGATTAAAGGCCGCGGTATTCGGCGATCAGAAGCGGTAGTTCAGACCCGCGCGCCCGATATGGGCGGTGAAGCTCGTGCTTGCGGTCAGGAGGCCGCCGGGATTGGTGCGGTCCGCGAAGGTCACCGACTGGCTGCCGAGATCGAGATAGAGATATTCGCCTCGGATCGTCCAGTTCGGCGCAAAGGCGTATTCGACGCCGCCACCGGCGGTCCAGCCTACCGAGACGCCCGCAGTAGTGCCGCTGCCGCAGTAGAGGGTCCCGCCGGTGCAGCTGAACGGCAGAATATTCGAAGCGGTCGTGGTGGTGCGCACCTGGCCATAGGCCAAGCCGCCGGTCGCATAGAGCAGCACGTTGTTGACCGGGAGGATGCCAAGCCGACCGCGCACGGTGCCAAACCAGTCAAGCCGGGTCTCGATGGCCGTGGTCAGGATGCCACCGATGAAGAACACGCCGCTGGCGGCGTCGGTCTTGCGCAAGTTCGAATAGTCGATGTCGGCTTCAAGGCCCGCGACGACGCTGCCGAACTGGGCGTTGTAACCGACCTGTCCGCCGCCGATGAAGCCTTCGGGCCGCAAGGTCGGCGGCAGTGGATTGAACTCACCCGGAAGACCGATGAACTGTGCCTCGGCATCGTTATGCGCAAGCGACGTCGGCGCGCTGCCGCGCCCGTAGCCGGCATTGATGCCGGCATAGAAGCCCGACCAGTTGATGCCGGGATCGATCACGGGTGCCTTGGTGTAGCTGCGCGCGGGCAGGTCCGCCGCAAGCGCGCCGCCATGCGACGCCGCCAGGGCGAAGACAGCCAGCCAAATCCGCCTCATTCCATTCCTCCACGAAGCAGCATGTGAATCCAGCCTAGCGTTGTGGGCACAACTGTCTTGGCGGATGCGGAACTGCGGATGGCCGTATCCGGTACCACTGGGCACTTCTCCCGGCAGGTGTGGCGACAGCGACACAGGCCTCAAAATTACGCCCATCCTTATGAACGCGTTCCGATCTGGGGACGACTATCGGCTGGAGCTAATGGTCAATCGGGGGACCGATGCAGGATGGACAGCCGCGCCGAATTCACATCTCGACGGACATGTTTCCGGACGAGAAACGTCTTGCCATGTGGCGCGAGGTATATGGGCGTGGCATCACACGCGTGGATATCGAGCCGCTCACCGGCGAGCCGTTTCGCGCCGACGTGACGTTCAACCTCCTGCCCAACGTTGCCATCGCATCCGGCTCGCGCTCGCCCGCGCATTACCGTGTCACGCAAGAGATGCTCAAGGACGCCCGCGACATCGTCGCGGTCAGCATCCTGCGATCGGGCGAGGCGTCAGCCATCCAGTTCGGCCAGGAATTGATCGGCGGCGTCGGCAGCGCCAGCGTGCTGTCGGGGGTTGATCCCTCCGTCAGCACGCTGACCACCGACGGCAGCTTCATCACGCTGGCACTGTCGCGTCCCGCCATCGCGGAACTGGCGCCGGATTTCGAGGGCGCGTTCGGCCGGCCGATCCCCGCCGACGATCCCGCGCTGCGCCTGCTCATCAAATATCTCGACGCCGTGCTCGCCGCCGACGAGCTCAACAATCCCGAAGTCGCCCGCTCGGTCTCTGCCCATATTCTCGACCTCGTTGCGCTTGCACTCGGCGCGCGCGGCGACCAGGCCGAGGCGGCGATCGGCGGCGCCAAGGCGGCGCGGCTGAGGGCGCTGAAGGCCGACGTGATGTCGATGCTCGGCAATGGCGAGCTGTCGTCGGAACTGATCGCCGGCCGTCACAACATCTCCTCGCGCTATGTGCGAAAACTGTTCGAGCAGGAAGGAACCTCGTTCACCTCATTCGTGCTCGGCGAAAGGCTTGCGCGCGTGCGCCGCATGCTGCGCGAGTCCCGCTATGCGCATCTGACCATCGCGCAGCTTGCGCATGCCTGCGGCTTCAACGACATCTCCTATTTCAACCGCGCCTTCCGGCGCCATTTCGCCGCGACACCGACGGATGTGCGGGAGAGCTCAGGAGAGACGTGAGCGGTCACGCCCCGTTCGCCATGAACGCCGCGAGCCTCTCGCGGTCGGCGGCGGGCATGGTGAGGCCGAGCTTGGTGCGCCGCCACAGCACGTCGTCGGGAAAACGCGCCCATTCCTTTGTCATGAGATGGCGCACTTCCGCTGCCGTCAGTTCGGGACCGAACGCGGGGCCGAGATCTTCCCTCGATTTGGCATCGCCGAGGATCGTAGGCAGCCGCGAGCCGTAGGCCGCGACCATGCGGCGCGCCTGCGGCTCGCCGAGAAAGCGCCACTGGTCAAGGGCGGACTCGACCTCATCCTCGAACTTCGCCCAGCTGAAATCGCCGCCCGGCAGCGGCGTCGTCGCACTCCAGCGCGGCGACATCGGGTAGAATTTCGACAGTTGCGACACCGCGCGCTCGGCGCGCAGCCGCGCCGTGGTGATATCGCCGCCGAAGATGGTCACGAGCGGCGCCTTGCCGCGCCTGGTGTCGAAACTGAGCACGCCGTCGCGCCGCAGCCCGCTCGCGCCGCGTCCGATCACGGAATTGGCCGCCGAAACCGTGCGCACCACATCTGACGTTTCGACCCGCTCGCGGAAATAGCGATTGGCGGCGTCGCAGAGATAGGCGACGTCGTTCGCCGCCATCACGACCACTGCCGGATCGCCCTTGAAGGCGTGACCGACGCTGCCGATCAGCGTGAAGTCGCGCTCGTAGGGGCTGGCGAAGATCAGCTGGCGGTCGTGGTTCTGGAAGACATAGACATTGTCGCTGTCGAACAGCCGCTTCACCACGATCTGGCTGATCTGGGTGGTGCCGAGCGGCGGCGCCGGCACGCGCAGCACAGTGTCGGCGACCGAGGCGGTCCAGGCGCCGGTCGCATTGACGAGCGCCCTGGCGGTAGCGATGCGGCGATGGCCGCGGTCGATGATCGCGAGCCGCCAGACGTCAGCGCGGTCGGCGCGGACGCAGCGCGCGCCGGTGCAGATCGAGGCGCCGCGCTCGGCGGCGTCCAGCGCCGACAGCACCACCAGACGGGAATCATCGACGATGCAGTCGGAATACTCGAAGGCGGTGCCGAACGGCCGCTTCAGCGCATCGCCGACGGGGTGATGGGTGACGTCGACAGTCTCTGAGGGCGGCAGCGGCCGCCGCGCGCCCAGCCGGTCGTAGAGCCAGAGCCAGGCCCGCAGCACCCAGGCGGGCCGCTCGTCGGCATGCGCGGGGATGGCAAAGCGCATCGGGCGCACCAGATGAGGCGCGATGCGCAGCCACACGTCGCGTTCGGCCAGTGCCGCGCGCACCCGGCGGAATTCCCGCCGCTCCAGCACCGCGAGATCGCCATGGATCAGCCGCGGCGAGGCCGAGGAGGCGCCGCCGCCGAGATCGCCCTGTTCGAGCAGGAGAACGCGAAGGCCCCGTCCAGCGGCGTCGCGCGCCACGCTGACGCCGTTGAGGCCGCCGCCGAGGATTGCAAGATCGTAGTCCGCCATACGCAACGCTTGGGAGGAGAAGGGAATGCCCGTCCACCTCTAGCCTGTCTTGCGCGCGGGCTCCATGGTGTTGTCGCGGCCGACGAGGCCGGCGTATTGGCTGATCGGCGCCGGCTTGCCCAGCAGATAGCCCTGCACCGCGTCGCAGCCCTCGCTGGCAAGGAAGGAGAGCTGTTCGGCTGTCTCCACGCCCTCGGCGACGATCGACATGTCCATGCCGTGGCCGAGGTCGATAACCGCGCTGACGATATTGGCCGATTGCGGGGTCTTGCCGAGATTGATGACGAAGGCGCGGTCGATCTTGATCTTGTCGAAGGGGAAGGCCTGCAGATAGCTCAGCGAGGAATAGCCGCTGCCGAAATCGTCCATCGAGATGCGCACACCCAGCGCCTTCAGCCGACGCAGCAGCGCAAGGCCGCGGTCGAAATCCTCGATCAGTACGCCTTCGGTGATTTCGAGTTCCAGCCGGCCCGGCGGCAGTCCGGTTTCCAGCAGGATCGAATGCACGAGGCTGACGACGTCGCCGTGCATGAACTGCGCCGGCGACAGGTTGACGGCAATCTGCAGCGGGACCGGCCAGGACGCAGCCTCGCGGCAGGCCTCGCGCAGGATCCATTCACCCATCCCGACGATCAGGCCGCTTTCCTCCGCGATCGGAATGAAATCGGCGGGCGACACGAAACCGCGCAGCGGATGCATCCAGCGCGCCAGCGCCTCGAAGCCGATGACCTTGGTGGCGCCGACGGTGTCGGCGGAGGTCGCCTGCGGCTGGTAGTGGAGCGACAATTCGCCGTTCTTGATGGCGACCGAGAGGTCCTGGTGCAGCACGCGGCGGTCGCGGATCTGCTGGTCCATCTCGGGCTCGAACACGTTGACGGTGCCGCGCGATTTCTGCTTGGCGCGGAACAGCGCAGCGCCCGCATTGGCGAGCAGCGCGGCCGCATCCGAACCATTGTGCGGGAACACCGAGATGCCGGTGGTGACGCCGGTGCGCACCGCCTTGCCGTCGATCAGGAATTCGTTTGCCAGCGCCTCGGCGAGCTGGGCGGCCAGCGCCTTGCCGGCTTCCGGCTGCTTGCCGTCGATGATCAGGCCGAACTCGTCGCCGGACAGCCGCGCCACCACGCCGCCGCGCGCGGTCTCCTGCAGGCGGCGGGCGACCTCGATCAGCACCTTGTCGCCCATCGCATGGCCGAACACGTCGTTGATTTCCTTCAGCCCGTCGAGGTCGACGCACAGCACGGCGAATTCCTCGTCGGTGCCCGCGCAGGCCTCGATCATCTGCGCCAACGCCTGCAGGAAGGCGGCGCGATTCGGCAGGTCGGTGAGCCCGTCGTGATAGGCCATGTGCGCCATCCGCGACTCGGTCTGGCGGCGGTCGGTGACGTCCTCGTGGGTCTTGATCAGGTATTGCGGCTCGCCGGCGTCGTCGAGCACGGTCATGCGGCGGGTCAGGAACAGCCGCAGGCCGTCCTTGGTCGAGATCGGGTGCTCCTCGGTGAGCAGGCCGCGCTTCTTGATCGCCGCCTCGTCGCGGGCGACGATCAGCTTGGCTTCGCGCGGATTGAAGATGTCGATGGCTGTCAGGCCCGTGGCATCCTCGCGGCGTCGATTGAGGATGGTCTCGGCGCTGCGGTTGGCGAGCAGGTATTTGCCGTCCCTGACGCCTTCGACGATCAGCGCGACCGGGATGTTGTCGACCACGAGTTCGAGGAACTTCTTGGTGTTCTCCAGCTCGCGCGACAGCGAGCGGCGGTCGGTGACGTCGTCGAACAGCGCGATCAGGAATTCCGGCTCGCCCTTTTCGTTGCGGGCCAGCACGCGGTTGGACGCCAGCGTGCGCTGCTGCGAACCGCGCTCGACCTGGAATTCGTTGCGGTGATAGCCCTCCGGCGCATTCAGCGCCGCTTCGTCCGCCTTGACGATGGCAGCCGCGGTGGCGGGGCTGAAAATCTCCTCGGCGGACTTGCCGACGATGTGGTCGCGCGAGAAACGGGAGAAGCGTTCGAAAGCGCGGTTGGCGAAGATGTAGCGGCCGTCCTCGATGTTCTTGGCAGCGACGCAGACCGGCACGTTGTCGAGCACCGATTCCAGGAACTGGGTGGTCGACGACAGCTTTCGCGACAGCTTGCGCTGTTCGGTGCAGTCGAGATGGGTGGCAACCGAGCCGCCATTGGGCAGCGTGAAATACTTCACCAGCACCGAACGGCCGTCGGGCAGCTCGGTGACCAGCCCGTCGGGGGCAGCCGCGCGGCCGTAGAAATCATCGTTGGAGACGTCGAGCACGCCCTTCCTGCGCCGCAGGTCCAGCAGTTCCGCTCCTGTCATGTTGCGCGGCACGTCGGCACGCGTCAGGCCGTAGAGGTTGAGATACTGCTCGTTGCAGTAGACGATCCGCCCGCGCGGATCGGTCATCACCACGCCCTGGTTGAGATGGTTCAGCGCGGAGCTGATGAAGGCGTTGCGCCGCAATTGCGAGCGCTGGACGCGCCGTATTGCCGAAACCACCCAGATCGCCACGGCGCCGAGGAAAGAAGCGGCGACGATGCCGCCGATCAGGACTTCCCAGATCAGGTTGGGATCGAACGAACCGACATAGCTCGAGGGCTGAAATCCGCCGGAGGCCGCCAGCGCGCGCGCCAGCGGGAAAGCGCTGACGGCAAGGCACACGAGGGCCGTCGCAAGAGAGATCTTGCTGCCTGCCTGCCAATTCTTGCCAGCCATTCAGTCACCTGCGCATTTCAGCGCCGGAGTGTCTGCGGCCGCGGGTTTGGATCGGGTAAACGCGTACCCATGCAACCCCCAAATGTGACTCAAATTACGGCAATTGCCCTGACATGATTAATGCTTCACTAATGCATGCGTCGCCCGCAGGGGAGCTGCGAGACAAACCAAGGGCTTGGCGGCAAGGCTTGCTTAACAAAACGCTAAGAATCTGCTGCTGGTACTGCCCAACGGCGCGGCAATTTTCTCGGATTTCAACGTCACATGGACAAGGTTGAGTGCGTCATTGTCGGGGCTGGCGTCATCGGCCTTGCGGTGGCGCGGCAGCTCGCAAAAACCGGGCGCGAAGTGGTCGTGCTGGAAGAGGCGGAAGGCATCGGCACGGTGACCTCCTCGCGCAACAGCGAGGTCATCCACGCCGGAATCTACTACCCGGCCGGCAGCTGGATGGCGCGGATGTGCGTCGCGGGCAAACATGCGCTCTACCGCTATTGCGACGAGCACGGCATCCCCCACAAGAATTGCGGCAAGCTGATCGTGGCGACCACGCCGGAGGAGACGACGAAGCTCGCCGCGATCCGCACCCATGCCGAGGCCAATGGCGTTGCCGACATGCAGACGCTGTCGGGCCAGGCGGCGTGCGCGCTCGAGCCGGCGCTGAAATGCGACGCCGCCCTGCTCTCCCCGTCCACGGGAATCATCGACAGCCACGCCTACATGCTCTCGCTGCGTGGCGAGGCAGAAGATGCGGGCGCCGCGTTTGCCTTCCACACCCCGCTGGTTCGCGCCAAGGCACGCGCGGGGCGGATCGAACTCGAGGCCGGCGGCGCCTCGCCGATGACACTCGTCTGCGATCTCCTGATCAATGCCGCCGGGCTCAATGCGCCCGCGGTGGCGCGCGCCATCGCCGGCATGCCGATCGAGATGATCCCCTCCGCCTATCTCGCCAAGGGCAATTATTTCAGCTGCAGCACGCGGGCGCCGTTTTCGCGCCTGATCTATCCCGTGCCGGAGCCTGGCGGGCTCGGCGTGCACCTCACGCTCGACATGGCCGGCCAGGCCAGGTTCGGCCCCGACGTCGAATGGATCGAGACCATCGACTACGCCGTGGACCCGGCTCGCGCGGCGCGCTTCTATCCGGCGATCCGCAAATACTGGCCGACGCTGCCGGACGGCGCGCTGATGCCGAGCTATTCCGGGATCCGGCCGAAGATCGTCCCGCCCGCCGTGGCGCGGCAGGATTTCCTGATGCAGGGGCCGCGCGAGCACGGCGTCGCCGGGCTGATCAACCTGTTCGGTATCGAATCGCCGGGCCTGACATCATCGCTGGCGATTGCCGGCCACGTGGCCAACATGGCTGCCGCGAGAAACTAGCGGCTCAAATAAAAACCCCCGCACGGATGAGCTTTGTGCTCACCCGGAAGCGAGGGTTGTGTTCTCTGCGACGATTTACGAGGGAGCCGGTTAGTGGACCGTCTCTTCGGCGGCATGCCTTAGCCGCTCGATCTGATCTTTCACCATCAATTTTCGACGCTTCAACTCGACGATTTCCAGGTCATCTGTGGAGAGATGGAGCAACGCTTCGTGCAGTTCACTTTCGAGAATCTTGTGTTTGCGTTCCAGTTCAACGAGATGGGCCTGTATTGCCATTCGCATTCCTCCTCGGTGGAAACCTCAGATTCGATCCGGACAACGAAGTCTACACCAGACTGCGAATCTGTCGATGGGAATCGGAAATCCACCGCCGTCATATTTTCTGGGTTATCTGTAACCAATCGTGACTAAGGAACTGCGTCAGCTTGCGCAGGCCCGCGGCAAGGACGATATTTGCGGCACACCGTCGCGAAACCGTCCACAACTTCATCGTGCTTACTAGTTAACACACACCATGACCGACGAAGATGAGCGCGAACTCCAGGCCGAACTCGCCCGGCTGCAACAGGAGCACCGCGACCTCGACGCGGCGATCGATGCGCTGCACCAATCGCCCGCGCCGGATTTGCTGCGATTGCAGCGCCTGAAGAAGCGCAAACTGCTGCTCCGCGACCGTATCGCCTTTATCGAAGACCAGATCACCCCCGACATCATCGCCTGAGCGCGGTATCCGCCGGCGCGCGGTGGATCGATTTGTCGCGCCCGCGCGGCTTGTCCCCGTTCTCCACAGGAGCCGTACACGCATCCAAGCAAATGGCCCCGGCCTGCTCGGCGAGCGGACCGGGGCCTAAGTAGGCGGTGGAAGTCTGTACAAGCGCGGCATCAACGCCCCCGGGGCGCGATCGTTCCGGAAATTGCATCCTGAGCGTCTTGACTTTTTGAGAACAAAAAGGGAACATACTGGGCAACCCACACTCGGAGTTCCGTCATGTCAGTATTGTCCGACAGCCGCCGCTACGAACAGGCCTGCGACCAGGCCATCGCCATGTGCGACGGCAACCTGCGTTCGACCATCAAGGCGCTGATCATGGCGAACGAATATCTCGAAATCGAGCTTGCCGAACTGCAGGCGGCGGTTGCTGCCGGATGCGTGCCCACGCTTTCCAGCCAGGCGAGGAGCAACGCCGCCTGATCTTGCGTAACCAGGAGCGAAGCAATGGCCAATGTCACCTATTACGTCGCCTTGCCGTTCATGCGCGACGACAGCGGCGAAATGATCGCGGGCAATGCCGAGGAATGCCAGACCGCGACCTCCGCGCTGCGCCGCGCCGAGATGATGTCGCGGATTCCCGGCAGCATCGGCGCGATCGCCTTCAGCCGCACCGGCGATCCCATGATCGGCGAATTCGGCGATGCGCATCTGCTGCGCAAGTTCGGCAACGTGCCTGACGACCTGCTAGGCACGCTGTAGCCCCTTGTTGAGCTGAGTTACGCCGCCTCGTGCCGGCGCTGCGCCTTGCGCACATACATCGCACTGTCGGCCTGATCGAGCGCGGTGCGCATCTCGGAATGGCTGTTGAGGATCGCAACGCCGACCGACGCGCCGGTCTTGACCGCGCCGCCGCCGAATGAGAAGCGCAAGGCATCAACCGCCTGCTCCAGCGCCGCCGCCTTGGCGCGCGCATCGGTCTCGCTGAGATTCCACAGCAGCATAGCGAACTCGTCGCCGCCGAGCCGGCCGATGACGTCGGACGCGCGCACGTGGCTCGCCAGCGTCTTCGCAATCGCTTTCAGCACCTGGTCGCCTGCGGCATGCCCGAACGCATCGTTGATCGGCTTCAGGCGATCGACGTCGAGCACGAGCAGCGCGCCACACGCCGCATAGCGCTTGATGAACGCGAGCGAGCGCGAAAGCTCGCGCTCGAAACCGCGCCGGTTGAGGATGTCGAGCAGAAAGTCGGTCTCGGCGGTGGCCTGCAATTGCTCGATTTCGGCGCGCGCCTCGGCCAGCTCCTGGCGCAGCCGCCGGACCTCCGATTTCGCTTCCGCAAGCCCGGCCGCGCTGGGGGCTGTCGACCTGCGGGAGGCGGCCTGCGTCCGCAGCAGGGCCGCCTTTCGCCCGGACGCCCCGGATTTCCGGCCTTTTACAGCCTTCGAGGCCTGCGCCCCGGCTTTCTTCTTCATGGGCAACTTCTCAAGAAGGCTTGCTCGGATTCACCAAGACAGGATAGTCCATTCCCAATCTCTTGCCACGCCTTGGATCAACCCCGGGCCGACCCTATAATCGGCCTATGCTTTTGGATTCCTGCAAAGAATTCGCCTCATGACCGCCCCCGTCGCCATCATCATGGGTAGCCAGTCCGACTGGGAGACCATGCGCCACGCCGCCGAGACCCTCGCAGCCCTCGGGGTTGCCTCCGACAAACGCATCGTCTCGGCCCACCGCACGCCCGAACGGCTGTTTGCCTTTGCCAAGGGCGCCAAGGCGGCCGGCTTCAAGGTCATCATCGCTGGCGCCGGCGGGGCAGCGCATTTGCCGGGCATGGCCGCCTCGCTCACGGAACTGCCGGTGTTCGGCGTCCCCGTCGAATCCAAAGCGCTGTCGGGACAGGACTCGCTCTACTCGATCGTGCAGATGCCGGCCGGCATTCCCGTAGGCACCTTGGCGATCGGCAAGGCCGGCGCGATCAACGCCGCCCTGCTCGCCGCCAGCGTGCTGGCGCTGAACGATCCCCAACTCGCCACGCGGCTCGCCGCCTGGCGCAAACGGCAGACCGACGCGGTTGCCGAACGCCCGGAGGGATCGGCGTGACGGCTTCTCATCGTGCGAAGCTGAAGCCGGGCGACACGATCGGAATTCTCGGCGGCGGCCAGTTGGGCCGGATGCTGGCGATGGCCGCGGCGCGGCTCGGCCTGAAATGCCAGGTGTTCTCGCCGGAGCCGGATTCGCCCGCCTTCGACGTCGTGCTCAACGGCGTCTGCGCCGAATATGCCGATGTCGAACAGCTGGAGATATTCGCCGCCGACGTGGACGTGATCACCTACGAATTCGAGAACGTGCCGGCCGCAACCGCCATGGTGCTGGCCGCGCGCAAGCCGGTGCTGCCCGCCTACAAGATCCTCGAGACCACGCAGGACCGCCTGATCGAGAAGGATTTTGTGCTGGGGCTCGGCATCGGCACCGCCGATTATGCCGACGTTTCCTCGCCGGAAACCCTGCGTGCGGCGATTGCGCGCATCGGGCTGCCGGCCGTCATCAAGACCCGCCGCTTCGGCTATGACGGCAAAGGCCAGGCGATCATCCGCGAAGGCGACGACATCGACCGCATCTGGGACGAACTCGGCACCAAGTCCGCGATCCTGGAGGCGTTCGTGCCGTTCGAGCGCGAGATATCGGTGGTCGCGGCGCGTTCCGCTGACGGCAATGTCGAATGCTACGACGTCACCGAGAACGAGCATCGCGACCACATTCTCAAGATCTCACGCGCGCCGGCCGACATCTCCGAAACGCTCGCGGCGCAAGCCCGCGCGATTGCCGAGAAGATCGCAACCGCGCTCGATTATGTCGGCGTGCTGGCGGTGGAGATGTTCGTGGTGCCGAACGGCAAGGGCGCAAGGGTGCTGGTCAACGAGATCGCGCCGCGCGTGCATAATTCCGGGCACTGGACGCTGGACGGCGCCTCGATCTCGCAATTCGAGCAGCACATCCGCGCCATCGCCGGCTGGCCGCTGGGCAAGCCGATCCGCCATGGCCGGGTCACCATGACCAACCTGATCGGCGACGACGTCAACGATTACGCGCGCTGGCTGACGGTGCCGGGCGCCACCGTGCATCTCTACGGCAAGGGATCGCCCCGTCCGGGCCGCAAGATGGGGCATGTGACGCAGGTGACGCCAGATCGGCCGAAAAACGGCTGATTTCAGCCCGAATTGATCGAATTTGCTGCGCCTGAAGGGCCCGCATAGGTGGACAATTCAACATTTGTCTGATACATGCGCGCGCTCAGGCCAAGGGTCCGCCGCTCGCCGATCTCTGACCTTCCAGAATTCCAGACCGTTCACACCGACAAAGAGGATGCCGCGTGCAGGTTCTCGTCCGCGATAACAACGTCGATCAAGCCCTCAAGGCGCTCAAGAAGAAGATGCAGCGCGAGGGGATTTTCCGCGAGATGAAGCTCCGCGGCCACTACGAGAAGCCCTCAGAGAAGAAGGCCCGCGAAAAGGCGGAAGCCGTGCGCCGCGCTCGCAAGCTGGCGCGCAAGAAGCTGCAGCGCGAGGGCTTGCTGCCGATGAAGCCGAAGCCGGCCTTCGGCGCCGGCCCCGGCGGCGATCGCGGTCCGGGCGGCGGTGGCCGTGGCGGCGCAGGTCCCCGCGGTCCGCGCTGATCTCTTCAAGGATTTGATTTCGCAAAACGCGGACCGTGTGGTCCGCGTTTCCTTTTGTGCGATGTACTTTACGGCGCGGCAGGTTACCCTTGCGGCACAGGACGCGGGAGCAATTCGCCGGAATGGCCATTTCGAGTTCCGATGCCTGCCTGAACACTTCGCGCATGGCCGTTGTCCTCGTTGGCCTGACGCTGTGCGGTTGTTCGTTCGACCTCGGCTCGTTCTCGCTCGGCCCCGACAAGGAAGCTGCGCCGAAAGCCGCGGCGACGCCTACGGCCGAGATCAGCGCGGAAAACGTCAGGGATGCGCAAGGCTATGTTGGGCAGGGGCAAACCTTGGCCCGATCCGGCAAGGCCGACGAAGCGCTGGCCCAGTTCGAAAAAGCGCTCGCGCTCGACCCTTACAACGTGCAGGCCCTGAGCGGCCGCGGCCTGGTCCACCAGGGCGAAAAGCGGCACGCCGACGCGATCGAGGACTTCACCGCGGTCCACGGCCTCGTGCCGCAACGTGCCGATCCGCTGGTGGCGCGTGCGACCAGCTACCTTGCGCTCGACAAGATCAAGGAAGCAGCCGGCGATCTCGATGAGGCCGTGCAGTCCGAGCCGAACAACGCGCAGGCTTGGTCGATGCGCGGGCTCGCCTATGAACGGCTCGGCGACAAGAGCAAGGCGGCCGCCTCCTATAGTCGCGCGCTTGCGATCCGGCCGCGCGACGACGCGGCGCGCAACGGGCTGGCGCGGGTCGGCGGCTAGATTGCTACTTCGGCAGGACGGCGTGGAACATCGACTTCGCTGCAGACAGCACGTCTTCCGCGACGTTGGTCTTCTGCTTCGGCTGTTCGGCCACGGCCTCGGCGCTCAGGTCGAGTGGCGGCCGCGCCAGCGGAATCTCCGCCGGCGGCGTCGGGCGGGACGGATCGGCCCGCAGCGCGGCGGGATCTGACTGGGAGGGCGTGGCGACCACGATCGGCGGCGGCAACGGACGCATGCTCTGCGGCGGCGCCATGATTACGCGCGGCTCTTCGGGGGCATGAGCGACTTCCGGCGCGCGCGGGGCTGGTTGCGCGCGTGGCGAGGCCTCGCCATTGCCGCGCAGGCGTTCGATCGCGGCACGGGCCAGATCATTGGCGTCGCGTCGCTCCTCGACGGCGGACGCAGCATCGGCGG
>JADMIO010928614.1_pt1 | contig 34243 bp, 29 predicted proteins | sample 8958161 | NCBI WGS metagenome assembly JADMIO01 (sample SAMN16585339, study PRJNA669376) | soil metagenome | isolation source: Crop rotation soil | place: USA: Cullars Rotation, Alabama | collected 2011 | reverse complement strand
CGCGACTTCAAGTCACGTGAATTCCAAGCTTCGGATCCCACTGTGCTGGAAAGGAGCCACGACTGCCTCAACAGCGATGCCTCAAGCGACTCGCTGCTGGTCGATCTATCCGACCACGGCGGCGCTCAATGAACAGTGGCAGACGGCGCTCCGCAATCTCAACAGCGTATTTCAACACTATGCTTTGATTGGAACTCAGTGGGGTGGAAACGTTGAGCCGGAATTCGGCAATCCCGTCCCGGCCAATGCGGTTCCGGGAATGCTTTCGAACATGACACTGGAAACTTACATTCAGAACTATACCGGTACGGTGGCCTGCAGTCCTGGCCCGGGCTCGTGTATTAGCTGCCACGGCGGCGCGACCCTGCCGGCCAACAACAAAACGTCGTCGAACTTTAGCTTCTTGCCGTTTCTGGCCCAGCCTGCGACCGCGCGCAGCAAGATTAAGACGGCGAGATAAGACGCGACAAATTCCGGGCGGCTATTAGGCGGGCGCAGCGCTGCACCCATAGTGGCCGTCCGGTGGATCGCCCCAGTCGTAACATTTGAAGGCCTGCGAGTAGTCGAGCTTGAACTGCATTACCTCGACAAGATAAATGCAGTACCAGAGCGTCGCCCGAAAATTATTACAGCCAAACGCGCGGTTCGCGATTTCAAAATTCAGCTGATTTATCTCGGCCCAGCTCTTTCCCATCCAGCGCAGGTAATACGCGCCCATCAGTTCACCGGTGCGATCGATTCCGCCTTCACAGTGCGCGTAAATCACATTCGGCATGTCATTCTCTGCCTCGAGCCAGGAACGAAGTTGTTGCATCCTTCCCGACTGGTCCGCTTGATCGGCCAGTTCATCGCCAAGCCAGGACGCGAGATTCGTGGCGAGATACTGCTGCACTGCCGGGTTGTTAAGTGGCGGTTCCAACGGGCATAGTCCCGTCCCGTTAGTTTCCCAGAAATGAAACTCGCCGAGCTCGGGATAATCGCGAAAGAAGTTGTGCTCAGCTAGAATCATCGCCACTTCATTCGCGTTCCCCCATTGCATCAGATTGATATCTACGAGGCGGTAAGGTTTTGTCAGCGGCGCGCGCGCGGTGGCCGCGGCGTTTTCGATCGCGTCGCACAGTCCGTGATAATTTAGTGTGTAGGGCGGATCCGCTGTCAGCGGATTCGGGCCACGAAACAAGAAATTAAATTGACCGGATGCTGTTTGAACCGCGTCGACAAAGTGCACGTTATTGACGTCCACAAAGACGTGCTCATTAAGTTCTGGTGTCATGCGCGTCAGCGTAGGTCAGAATTAATCCAGATTCGAGGTTGAAGGGTCCCCGTTTTTTTCTACGGCGTCCTGATTCGTGAAGAATGCCCCGCCACTAACTGCCAGCGGCCGTCGCGCCAAACGAAAACGTCGGTGAAGCGGCTCTGGCTGGTATTTGGTTGGCCCTTAATCGTTCTCCTGGTGGTAACTTTTCCTGTGACTACGGCCGTCTTTTCGTAAAGCCGCACGCTCATGTCTTCCACATCGTAAGCGATCAGCTTCACGTCGGGATTCGGCGGCTGTTTCAAACCGTCGAGATCCTCTTTCTTGTTGCTGATCCCGCCACCGGAGTCGGTAAAGATAAATTCTTCGGCCTCTACCCGGTCAAAGAAAGCATAATCGCGATCGATATTCGCTTTCCCAATATCCCGCTCTAATTGCATTAGATCTTGTTTAGTCTGTTCCTGCTTGTCTATTTTCGGAGTGGGTTTTTGACCGAAGGCGACGCTCCCTGTCGCGATCGCCAACAGGCTGATGATCAATATGCGTTTCATTGAACGATCCTCTCTGCTGAAGAATGACGTTCCTTGTTTCGGCTGCAGCCCGATTCATTCTACTGACTACGCTTGCTGAGAAACGGCACCAGCTCATTCGAGAAGTAAGGCTCTTCGGTGCACCAGAAAATATAGTCGAGCTTCAAATCGTCGGTGGCAAATTTCAATAACTCAGCAATGCTGGCGCGCTTTCCGGTCTTTCGATCGATGTCGCCATAGTTTCCATCCTGCACCGCCAGACCCGTGCGAACGATGCCGGCGGACCGACGAATCAACGGATAGCTGTTTTCAAGCTGAAAAGGCCGGAACGGCAACAAATCAGGCCCGCCAACGGCGACATTCGATTCCCGGGCAGCTTTGTAAACAAGCTCGAGATCGGACCGCCCACCGGGCATGAAGTTGGCGTACTGCATGGCGATCGATTTCTTGAAAGCACTCTTCAGCGCCTTCATGTTTGCGATGATCGCGTCGCGGTATGCCTGAGGCGTGAAGCCTTTTGGATAAAGCTTGCCGGTTGTGCCGAATGCCACGGATGTCTCATCGAGGTCGATGCCTTCGATCTTCCCATCGAACTCTTTTGCCAGGGCAGCAAACAATTTGTAGAGCCGTTCCTGCACGGCAGGGTCCCATCGCCGCGCGACCCATCCGCCGGGCTCCGGATGATCCTCGTCGAGCGGCCGATCTTTGTATTGCTTGTCAGCACCGCCGTTGTAGTTTGGATCGTTGAGTAAGTATTTGGGCACGGCTACCCGGTTTGGGTTGAAGGTCACATCCTGAAATTGAATCCAAAGCTTCTTGCCATGCGCATTCAGAAACTGCAGGTCGTCACGAATCTCACTGAAGTCGTAGGTGTCTTTACCCTGCTCGAGTTGTCGCCATGAGTATGCTATCTGAGCGCCTTCGAAGGCCGGCGTGTCGAGAAACGACTTGGCGTCTTTAATTTTTTCTCGATCCATGCTGAAGAAGACATAGTGACGAACGCGTTTGACCTCAGACGGAAAAGCGAAATTCGCTCGCGGGCTTGGCGAGCCGCTTGAGATCATAAAGAGTGCAGTTAAGAGTGCTAAGTAAATTCTCATATTCAGGCGAGCCGGATTTTCTAACCCTGATTCGGCACGCGTACGTTTCGATCGGAGATACCGAAACTACGGACAGAGACTTTTGAGGGCGTTACTGGTTCATGAGTTCTACGTGGAACTAACCGCGAACTTTAGCTCCACGTGCGACGGATACGCGTGGCTATGGAGTTGGTTTCTTCCGCACAAATACTTCACCGCGCGGGGTCAATCCGGCCTTGTTTGCCAGCGTAAACAGAACTGAATCGAGAATGTCTTTGTTGTCGAGCTTGAAACTCGTGACGCCGGCGACATTACTGTCAGGATCGCTGTATTGAATTGTGAGGTGACGGACTTTTGTCTTAATGAAGCGGGCCGGTAAGGCAAAGATGGTCGGCGCGGCGCCGGCCACCGTCGCAGCTGCCGGCTGGACCTTGTGAGTGTCGCCGTAAGCGCCGGTAATCGATTTGTAAGGAACGAACAAAATCTCTTTGCCCTTGTCGTTGCGGAAAACAAATCGCTCGTTCGGATCGTCAAAGTTGACCGTGCCGTTCATTTTCTTGTTATAGCCAAAAACGCCGCCTTCGTATTTCGCATTCACAGTCGCGGGCGCCGGCTGAGGCGTCGGCATGCTGGTGGTGGTCGCTTTGTCACCGGGATCCGTGGCGGTACTGCGTGGCCGTTGGGCCAAAGCCACCGCGGCGACAGTCAGTGCCAGGGCAAACACACAGATTGATCGAATAATTTTATTCATAATCCAAGCTCCATTGATTCCAAGCGAGGCGGTTGATGTTCCAAAGACGCTTTTGGCGGCCGGAATAGTTGCCAGCGAAAACTTTTTTACTGACGGCCTGATTAGTTAGCGTCGAGCTTTGGCCAACTGATCGTCAGCAAAAGTATAGCGCGTCGTTCTGAGCATTCCTTCGTTGAACGTATAGATAAGGCCTTCTTTCATGTTGCGAAAGATGATCGACGTCTTGGTTTCGTCACGAGTAAATGAATGATTAGTCGAAAGCTTCAGCGTTTCTGGAGTGTCAGTTGAATGCTCATGCTGCAGGACGATTTCAAGGACCGTTCCCACCAGTTCGGGCCTGAGCTTCTTTGTATTCACGAATTTTTCATTCACGAAACTAATCTGCACCGAGCCGCCCATCACATTAAAGCGCATCACGCCGTCGGTGCTTTCGCCGATAGGCGTGCCCAGAATTTTGATTACTTCGTCGCGGCGCGTCTTTAAGGGTTCAATGCCATTCCAGGCGGCGGCTCGCACGGTCAACGAAGCAAAGGTCAGCGCGAATCCCGCAATCGCAATTCGGGAAACGCAACCAGAGAGTTTCGCTGCTCTGTTCATGCCGACGATGCTAATCTACGCGCCTGGTTTTGCAAAGGGGCGCATGCGCTCCAGGCCTTCCTTGAAATCCGCATCATCCGGAGCGATGGCCAACGCTTTCTGATAAGTGGCAAACGCCTTTGGATATTGCTTGGTCTTTTCGTAGTCGTAACCCAACTCGCGATAAGAATTCACATCATTCGGGGTCTTGGCGACCGCGCGCTCGAGCGCGGCGATCGCTTTGGGAAAATTGTTGGCGCGCGAGTAGGACAAACCAAGCAGATAAAGCGTAATGCCCGACGCGCTATCGGCCGCGGCCGCCCGTTCCAGCACTGTGGCCGCGCGCGCATATTGTTGCGCGCCGATAAGAGCGCGCGCATAAAGGCCCAGTGCATCTTCATCCGACCGCAGCCGCGTCAAGGCTTCGCCCGTCCGGATGGCGCCGAGATAGTCGGCGCCGGCTTTCGTTTCATCAGTCGAAGAAGTAGCGCGTCGCAGGTAAGCGGAAGTCAAGAGATACCACGCCGACGCGAGTCGTGGATCACTTGCGGTGGCGCGATTGAGCGTCGCAATCGCCGTGTCGAGATCCTTTTTCGACATGGCTATCTGGCCGAGGTACAAGAGCGAAGGCGCATCCTTGGGATTTGCCTTAACGGCTGCATTGAAGGTCCTTTCCGCATCTTCTACTTTACCGGTTTTGAACTCAGCCAGTCCGCGATAGTAAAGAAACTGCGCATCCGGCGTGGCGCCCGGACGGGTCGTAACTTTAACCAGCAGCGGTAAGGCGCGATCGAATTTCTCTGCCAGGGTGTAACTCTCAGCGAGCGCATCGACTGTGTGCGGATCCTCCTGATCGGTTTTGCGTTGCAGCTCAAGAGCCTTCTGCAGGTCTTCGCTGGCATCATCGTATTGCTTCAAATAGAACTCGGAAAATCCGGCGAGCTTCCAGGCTTCAGCGTTGCCCGGGTCGTTGGTGGCAATGGCCTTCGCCTCCTTTGCGGCGGCCGCATACTGTTTCTGTTGAAACAACTGAAATGCATGCGTGGTGTCCGTCGAAGTCGTAGCCGGCGCATCACCGATTGGTTTCGCAGGTTTCACATCCAGCAGCGGCGCATTCATATTGGCCACCGGCGAAGATTTCGGCGCCGGTCCCAACAAAGTATCGGGTGTCGGCGTGGGCGCGGGAGCTACTCGCCGCGGACGCGATTGAGCGTGCAGGCTGATTGCGCCCGCAAGAATCACACTGAGCGCCAGGACGATCGAACTGAATTTTTCTGGCCTGGGGATTAGGTTCTTCATCGGATGAATTCTTTCCTATTTGCAGCAGAATTTACAAACAATGTAACTCAAAACCGTGAGTTTGCGCGCTAAGAATATCGGGAAGAGTCAGAGGCGATATTCCGATGCCGGCAAGCACAAACGGGTTCGCCGGGAGCCTGCCACGGTGACGCCTACAGCGGACGGTCAGTAGCGTTTGGCGCATAGCGAGAGTTACTCAGAAGTCGTCCGGCTCTGGCATATCGCTGTCGATTGCTGTAATTATCTGCGCAGGGTTCGGCAGACATCACGCTTAAATATGTCAACAGACGCAGCTAACGGCACGAACGCCGCTCAAGCCGTCGTTTTACTTCACGGTTTTCCGTTCGACCATTCCATGTGGCGCGAGCAGGTTGAATTTCTTAGCGCGCGCCGTTATCGCGTACTGGCGCCCGACTTACGCGGCCTGGGCGAAAACAGATTTGAGGGCGACATCGCGACTATGGAAGAGATGGCCCGCGATGTGGTCGCGCTAATGGATGAATCGAATGTCGAAGACGCGGTCATCTGCGCATTGTCCATGGGCTGCTATGTTGCGTTTGAACTGGTCCACATGGCTCCTGCGCGCGTGCGCGCTCTGGTGTTGGCGGGTGGACGAGCGGAAGGCGCGGACAAGGCCGAGAAGCATTCGCGTGAACAGCAGGCCAGACGTGTTCTGGCGCGGGGTCTGGCTCCGTCCGTCGATAACATTTTAGAGAGCCTTTTGTCTCGCCGAACATTGACCGAAAAGCCGGACGTGGTGGCGCACGTCCGCCGAATGGTTTCGAATACGGATCCGCGGGGCGCGGCGGCGGCCCAGCGCGGTATGGCTGCGCGGCGCGATTACCGCGACGACTTGCATGAAATAACGGCGCCCACCTTGATCATTGCCGGCCGGGAAGATGGTGTAAGAAAACCAATAGACGCTGACGTAATTCATCGCGGCATTCGCAACTCGCGCGTGGAAACGATTGCCGAAGCCGGACACTTGATGAATATGGAACAACCCGAAAAGTTCAATCAACTCCTGATCGAATTTCTAAACGGATTGAGTCAATGACCCGGTTCGCCAAATACACGATCGAAGAACGCGTACGTTGGGGCGACGTCGACGCCGCGTCAATTATCTTTTACGGCTCGTACATTCGTTTTTTTGAGATCGCCGAGACAGAATTGTTTCGATCCGTGGGTATGCCGTACGGAAAAGTTTTCGATGAGCTGGATATTTGGCTGCCCCGAGTTCATCTCGAATGCGATTTCCATCGCGCGCCAAGGCTCGACGATCTGCTGGAAGTCAGTGTCTATGTGGGAAAGATGGGAAGGACTTCGTTGCGCTTGAATTTTGAAGTGCGCCGCAAGATTGACGATGGAACAATTGAAGCAGACTTGATGGCCACCGCGCACTTTGTGTTGGTATCGACTAATCGAATCGATCTCCAACCGGTCCCTATCCCGGACGCTCTACGCCGGGCGCTTGAACCTTACGCCGAATAAATAGATCATGGTCGAGTTCTCTCTTGATCATCAATCAGCGAGGCCGTCGAAGCTTCTCTTAGTCGGGCCATGTCTAGAGCTTTCCGGTACTCCGCGACAACCCCTCAATCAAGTGGTCCATTGCCAGCCAAAGCGCCCACGCGTGATGATAGAACGCCAGCGGGAACGTCACGCCAACAACGAACAATAGACTCAGCATCGCGCGATCACTGAGGTGCGTAAACATAATGCATGCTAAATAAACGATCAGGATCAAGACCTCGGTGGCAACCACGTTAGCCATGATCGCGCCCACAAAGAATCCTTCCTCGCGTTTGAAAATCACGCCGCACCAATTACAACGATGCTTTAGATTGAAAGGCCGCTGCACGATCGAAGCTTCGCCGCAGGCCGGGCAGCGCAGTCTTAATGATCGCCGGATTGTGAGGAGTATCGGGCGGCGGGGTTTCTTCATCTCGGAATTACAAATCGCACAGCGTCCGCCAGTCGCAGGCTCAAACAAAATGCACCGGCCCTCAAGATTCGTCTCATCGCTACTGGCGACAGGCGACGCACTCTTTACCCATAGTATGGCGGCACAGCGCTGCGGACTCAAAATTTCTTGAGCTTAGACCGGGCAGAGACTACCATGCGCGTTTGGTCAAGGCGAGTCCCATAATCGGAGTGAATCAATGAAGCTCAAAACCGTGGTTCTGCTGGTCGCTGCCGGTGTGTTATTACTGTCGGGCTGCAAGTTTCAGCGTGGTCTCGCAGGTTCAGGAGTGCGCAAGACTGAGAAGCGCGATCTCAAATCTTTCAATGCCATCGACACCACCGGCTCGTACGAGATTAACGTAACCTGTCAAAAACCGGCGAGCTTTGAAATCGAAGCCGACGATAACATTCTCCCGCTAATCAAAACTGAGGTGCGCGATGGCGTCTTGTTCGTCAGTAATGATCAGCCCTATCACTCTTCGAAGTCTGTGATGCTGCGCATCAACCTGCCGGATCTTAATGCCGTCTCGACTCATGGGGCCGGCCAGATCAAGATCGTCGATGCCAACAGCAACGACCTGAAGATCGACTCGACCGGAGCGGCTTCAGTGAACGCGTCGGGTAAGGTAAAGACTGTGACTATCTCAACCACCGGCGCCGGCGAAGTCGACACCAGTAAGCTCCAGGCTGAGAAAGCAAAAGTCCAGGCAACAGGCGCCGCCAATGTCGACGTATTCGCCAGCGATCAATTGGATGTCAACGTCGCCGGCGCCGGCAACGTAACCTATAGCGGTAATCCGAAAACCGTGAATAAGAGCGTAAGCGGCATTGGCAGTGTGAGCTCGAAGTCGCAGTGAAAAGGACGTGAGAGACATCCATTCATCCAACAGTTTTCCTTCGTGCCGTTAGGCATAAGACACTTATAGCCGCAAATTTTCTTCTTCATTCGAAGCTCCCGAGGAGCGAAATCTTATGTCGCTCCTAAAAGGAGCTCTAGAATTCATAGGTCGCCAGGTTCTATAAACATCGCGGCCTAACGGCGCGCACGATCGCCGAACGCTTTCGCAAGAGTGATTACATTCACCCGAAGCTGCGGTATAAGGAGACCGAAAGCGGGTCTCAAACTCTCTAATTGCTTATGCCTGACTCATTCACACGCCTCTGAAACCTGGAAAGGTTTCGCGGCTCTGCCGCATTTCGGAAAAGTCAGCGACACTTCCCCGCCAAATCCTTCTCGCATACAATCACGCGCGTTGACCGCCGCCGAAAGGGAAATCGAGAATGAGATTAGCCGCCCTTTTAATGACCAGTTTGTGTGCTTTCACCGCCCACGCTCAGCAACCTCTCCAACTCAAACCCACACCGAAGACCGTCGCCTGGGGTTATTACGATGCCGCCACGCCGCCAGTGATGCGCATGAAGTCCGGCGACACGGTTGAGATTCAGACACTGATTACTTCCAGCCCGACGCGATTGGAAGGCGCCGGGGTCAAGCCCGCAGACGTCGAGCAATCGCTGCGCGATATCTACAAGGAAGTGACGAACAAAGGCCCGGGCGGTCACATCCTGACTGGGCCAATCTTTATCGAAGGCGCCGAGCCGGGCGATGTGCTCGAGGTCAGAATCAAAAAGATCAAACTGGCGATTCCCTATGCCTACAATGCATTCGGTCCGCGCAGCGGGTTTATTCCCGAAGATTTTCCTTACGCCAGGATCCGGATCATTCCGCTCGACATGAAGCGCATGATCGCTCATTTCGCGGATGGCATCGACATCCCTCTGCATCCGTTTTTTGGCAGTCTCGGCGTGGCGCCACCGCCGGCGGCCGGACGCGTTAACAGCGCCCCGCCCGGAATTCACGCAGGCAACCTGGACAACAAAGAACTGGTTGCCGGCACGACACTTTTTATTCCCATTCACGCGCCGGGCGCACTGTTTCTCGCCGGCGATGGACACGCGGGCCAGGGCAACGGCGAGGTGGACATTACGGCCATGGAAACTTCTTTGATCGGGACGTTTCAATTAATCGTCCGCAAAGATATGCATCTGAAGTGGCCACGCGCTGAGACGCCTTCACACTACATCACGATGGGAATCAACGAGGACTTAACCGCAGCCACCAAAGGCGCGCTGCGCGAAATGATCGACTTCCTGGTGAATGAAAAGCATCTGACGCGCGACGATGCTTACCAGCTGTCGAGTGTGGCGGCCGATCTCGACATCACACAGCTGGTTGACGGCACCAAAGGCGTGCACATGATGATTCCAAAGGCGATCTTCGTTTCGCAGCCAAGGAGCAATGACGAAATTACGCTCGAGCGAACTGCATGCTTTGGTTCATGCCCGATGTATACACTCACAATCTCGTCCGACGGTACGGTGACTTTCGATGGACGCCGTTTTACCAGGACGACTGGAGTGGCCAAAGGTCAGATCACAGCCAACGACTTTCGCCGACTGGTCGCCGAATTTCAAAAGATCGATTACTTCTCGCTACCAAGCGAATACAAGCCCGGCACAAAAGTCTGTCCGCAGATGGTCACCGACATGCCTTCGGCCATCACTTCGATTCGGTTGAATGGAAAGTCAAAGAGCATCGAGCATTACTATGGTTGCGGAAATTCCGGCGCGCTGCCGAAATTAACAGCCCTCGAAAAGAAGATCGACGAAGTTGCGGGAAGCGATCGATGGATTAAGTAACCTGGCTGAGAGTGCCGAAGAAAAGTTTGTTTTTAGCCGCCTGAAGATGTTCTAATCTGCCGCCAACATGCATAAGCAGTTACTAGTCTTATTGCTCGCGTCGCTTCTGGTCCCGGTGCACGCGCAACAACCCCCCGCGCAGTCATCGCCGGCTAAGCCGGCGCCGAAAGCGATCGAGCAGCAAAAGCAGGAAGTTGAGAGCGATGACGTTATTCGCATCACTGCCAATCTGGTGCAGGTCGACGCCGTGGTCACAAAAGACGGTAAACAGGTAACCGATCTGACGGCGGAAGACTTTGAAATTTACGAAGATGACAAACCGCAGAAGATTACTAACTTCTCTTACATCTCGAACGTAGTTCCGCCATTGCAAACTGCTTCTCCAGTTGCGGCGAAAACAAAAATTGACTCACCCGTATTACCTGCAGTCATTCGGCCGCAGGACACGCGCCGCACAATCGCAGTAGTAGTCGACGACCTGGGAATTTCGTTTGAGAGCATCGGTCCCATAAGAAAACAGTTACGAAAATTTGTTAGCGAGGAAATCGGACCAAACGATCTGGTGGCGATCATCCGCACCGGCGGTGAAGTAGGCGCGCTGCAGCAATTCACCAGCGATCGCCGGCTTTTGGATCGAGCAGTCGAGAGCCTGCGCTGGAATCCCTGCAGCCGTGCCGGTACTTCCGCGCTGGCGCCGGCGCGCAGCCAGGGTTTCGATCAAGGCCGGCTCAGCACACAAGACGTCGGGTCTGGTCAGAATAATGTCGGATTGTGCGCGACGAACGGTAATCCTTTGGGCGCTACGATTCGCGCGTTGCGGTTCATCCTGCAGGGGATGCGAAATCTGCCGGGACGCAAGTCCATGATGATCCTCTCGGATAGCCTGCCGCAGGATGTACCTAACCTGGATTCTCTTCAGCGCGGTCCTCTGAAGCAGGCGGCCCCGGTAGCGGATTCAGAGACGGACGAGGTCACGACGATCGCTACCGAGTCAGACTTTGGAAACGACGCTGCGCTGCGGCGCACTGCTGAAATCGCAATTCGATCTTCGGTGGTGATCTATGGCGTGGACACGCGCGGACTCTTAACCACCGGGCCCACCGCGGCCGACAACTTTTCAGCCAGTACTACTGGAATCAGACGGGGAACCGGATACCTTAACACGCAGATGCAGAGCGCACTTGGCGTACGCTCTACTCAATTGCACGATGGGCGCGGCGGCCTGGACCTGCTGTCACGCCAGACAGGCGGATTTTTGGTGGGCAATACCAATGACGACGGATTGCAGCGAGTCGTTCGCGATCAGGAAGGCTATTACCTCATCGGTTACCATCCCGCCGGCGAGACGTTTGACCGCCGCTTTCATCACATCAGGGCGCAGGTGAAGCGGCCTGATCTGACCGTGCGCACGCGCGAAGGGTACTTTGGGCTTAAGGATCGGGAAGTGTTGCCGGCTGGGCCGAGAGGCGGTAATAGCATTAACAGCGCGCTGATGTCCCCGTTCGGCGCCGTCGATATCGATATGCGTCTGACGGCCCTCTTTGCCAACACCAAAGAGGCGGGTTCAATGATTCGATCAATGCTTTACCTTCGGGCCCAGGATCTGACCTTCGCGGATGAACCTGACGGGTCACATAAGGCAACGTTCGATCTGAGCGGAATTCTTTTTGGTGATAATGGCAGCGTCGTTCATCAAATTGGCGAAGCCAGGACTCTGCGATTGAAGAACCAGGAATACAATCGCGTTCTGCGCGATGGGCTGATTTACCAGTTGGATATTCCGGTCAAAAAGTCCGGCGCATATCAGTTACGTGTGGCCGTACGGGATTCAAAGACTTCGCATATCGGGATGGCCGGTCAACTAATCGAGGTCCCGGATCTCCGCAACCAGCATCTAGCGTTGTCCGGCATCACGCTTTCCAATGCGACCGACACTGATCGAAAGAAAGACTCCGCCGCGTCCATTAATTCAGCGGATGTGGCAATCGCAAATCCCGCGCTTCGCCGCTTTCGTCAATCGTCCGGCCTCTTCTTTGCTTACGTTGTTTACAAAGCGCAGTTTGACAGTGCGACGCGCAGTCCAAATCTGACGGCGCAGGTGAGGATGTTCTTCGAAGGCAAGTTGGTTTTCGAAGGTGAGCCCAAGCCAATCCCATTTACCGGCCAGACAGACGCCGAACGGATTACCGCCGGCGGCGGTTTGCAGATTGGTTCGCTGGCGCCGGGCGAGTACATCCTCCAGGTCGTGGTAACCGATGCGCGCGCGCCGGAACAATTTCGAACGGCCAGCCAATGGATCGATTTCGAGATCGTGAAATAGCCACGCGCCGGCCGGCTTTGCCGGGAGCGATTGGCCGGCGCAAAAAGCTTGCCCGCGACTGAGATTGGTTGTCTAATGCGCAGCACTATGAGAAAGAATGGCTTCATCCCTTTAATCCTCGCTTTGTCGCTTTCTCCCGTGCGTGGCCAGCAACCACCGCAGAACCCAGCCTCCAAATGGCCCACCGCGCCCGTGCCTCCGTTGCAACAACAAAAAGCACCCGCGATCGATGCCGATGACGTGGTGCGGATCACGACGAACCTGGTTCAGATCGATACCGTCGTTACCAAAAATAATAAGCAGATTAGCGATCTCACGGCGCAGGATTTTGAAATCTTTGAGGACGGAAAGCCCCAGCCCATCACCAACTTTTCCTACATCTGGACCGTGCCGAAAACGACTGATGCGGGGTCGGGAGATCTTCCGGCAGCAGTGGCCGATAAGAGCGCGCCGCCGGTCCCTCCCGCGCCGGTAAGAGCCGATGAGTCACATCGCACGATCGCACTGGTCATAGACGATTTGGGCATCGCGATGGAAAACACATCGGCAATCAGGAGGCAGCTGCGAAAATTTATCGAAGAGCAAATGCTGCCCAACGATCTGGTCGCCATAATTCGCACCGGCGGGGAAGTGGGCGCTCTGCAACAGTTCACCAACGATAAGCGAATCCTCTTTCGCGCTATTGAAAATGTCCGCTGGAGTCAGAACAGCCGCGTGGGCATCTCGACCTTCGTTGACTATGGCGCCGATGCTTCGCCCAGAGGCGGCGAGAACGGAGTGGGACTCTCCGGTCATCGAGAGACGTCGGATACATACAACGCAACTCTGCGCGCGCTGCGCTTTATCATGTTGGGCATGCGCGATATTCCGGGTCGCAAATCAATGGTTGTGTTTTCCGAGGATCTCCCCACCGACACTCCGGATTACGCTCTTCCGAGCGGCCCAATCTCTGCTCAACAACCGGCGCAGGGGGCAGAACCCGGACTTCGCGGTGGCCAAAGATCAATCAGCATTGGAGCGGCATTACAGCGATTGGCTGAATTGGCGATACGCTCCTCGATCGTGATTTACGGAGTGGACACGCGTGGTCTGGTCCCTTTCGGACCAACCGCGGCGACTAACGTGCACCCCATGCTCTCGCCCACCGGCACTCAGCCGTTCGCTGCGATGTCTTTTCAGTCGCACATATTGCAGGACACCCGAACCGGACAGGATCTGCTGACGAAAGAGACCGGAGGCTTTCTGGTCAAGAACTCGAACGACTTTGGATTAAAACGAATCGCACAAGATCAGGCCGGCTATTACCTGATCGGTTACCGACCCTCGGGAGATACTTTCAACCGCCGCTTTCATCACATTGACGTCAAAGTGAAGCGCCCCGGTTTGACAGTTCGCACCCGCTCGGGTTTCTTCGGAATGACCGACGAAGAGACGCGTCCCATGCAGCTCAGCAATATGGATCGCATCAACATGGCGTTGATGTCTCCGTTCGGCGCGGCTGATATCGAAGTGCACTTGACGGCTTTATTCGCAGATGTGCCGCGCATAGGATCGATGCTCAGATCGTTGATTCACTTTCCCGCCACCAGCCTGAAATTCAGCGACGGACCCGCGGGCGCACACCTGGCAAGTTTCAATTTGGCTGCAGTCGTATTTGCGGACAACGGTACGATCCTGCAACACGTGACCGAGTCCCGCACAATTCGTGTGTCACAAAAAGACTATGACCGCGTTTTGCGCCAGGGCCTCGCCTACCGGGTGGACGTTCCCATTAGCAAATCCGGCGCGTATCAATTTCGTGTGGCCGTGCGCGACGAGGGCTCGTCTTTGATCGGCACGGCCCGTCAATTTGTCGAGGTTCCGGAACTGAAGAAGCACGATCTAACTCTCTCAGGCATCACTGTGTCTGGAGATGGAGCGAATGCGGAAGTAAGTGATCGATTAGGCGCGGTAACCAACATTAGCTCTCCCGCGATCCGGCGCTTCACGTCCGGTTCCAATTTATGGTTCGCTTTTTTTGTTTACAATGCGCAGCTTGACAAGGCGTCGCAAGTTTCAACCTTGTCGGCGCAAACCAAAATCTTTCGCGACGGTCAGGTTGTTTATGCCGGCTCGCCGAAACAACTGGATCCCAACGGACAGCCGGATCTCAAACGCATCACAGCGGGCGGCGGCGTCAACCTGGGGACCAGTCTCGAGCCCGGCGAGTACCAGTTGCAAATCGTCGTTACCGAATTGAGCGCGAAAGGCAAGCCCCGCACAGCCTCGCAATGGATCGATTTCGAGATCGTGAAATAGCAACTGCATCGCCCAAGCCGCTATAATCCGCGCGTGCCCTTACTCTCTGAAATTGAAGTTCGCGTCCTGGGTGCGCTGATCGAAAAACAGATCACAACTCCGGAATATTACCCACTGACGCTGAATGCCCTGACCGCCGCCTGCAATCAAAAGAACAATCGGCATCCGGTTACTTCGTTTTCAGAAAGCGAGATTGAAGAAGCGCTCTACACACTGCGCGACAAAAATCTTGCCTACGTATTTCACGGGAGCACCAGCCGGGTGCCCAAGTACAAGCACGTTGTGCCGGAGATTTTGCATATTTCAGCACCGGAAGTCGCCGTGCTTTGCGTGCTGATGTTGAGCGGACCACAGACGGTCGGCGAGCTTCGTACGCGCGGGTCCCGACTTTATGAATTTCATGGATTGGAGGAAGTAGAAGAGACCCTGCGTTCGCTGACAGCCAGAGAAGAAGAACCGTTGGTAAAACGCCTTCCACGGCAGGCCGGTCAGAAAGAAGCACGCTTTGCGCAACTACTTTCAGGCGAACCGCCCCTCGAAGAAGTGGCCGAACCCGCCCAATCACCGCGGTCCGCTCGGCACGCGAGTGAAGCTGACCGCCTGACGAAACTGGAAGAGCATTTAAAGACGCTCGCTGAACAGGTCGAAAGCCTTTCAACACAGTTCGCCGAATTCAAGAAGCAGTTTGAATAAACATCGTGGCGACGCTTTGTAACCAGCCTGGCACCGCGACAAACAAAAACAAATCACTACGCCGACAGTACCTCACGAATTTTCAGGGCGAAGGCATCGGGCGTAAAAGGCTTCTCTAGAAAGGCCGCCCTGCCATCGAGCACGCCGTGATGAACGATTGCATCGTCGGTATATCCGGACATGTAAAGCACGCGCATGTCCGGCCGCCGCGAAGAAAGTCTTTCGGCCAGCTCGCGTCCGCCCAGGCGCGGCATCACCATGTCGGTTACCATGAGATCAATCGAACCCTGGTGTTGGTCGGAAACTGTCATCGCCTCGAACCCATCGCCGGCGCCGAGGACGCGATAGCCCTTTGATTTGAGAATTTCGCCGGCCATTTCCCTGACTGCTTCTTCATCTTCAACCAGCAACACAGTTTCACTTCCGTGTAGTTCGTGGCTTTTGCGCACAACTGGCTCATCCGCCAGGGCGGCTTCATCAACTCGTGGAAAATATATTTTGAAAGTGGTGCCCCGGCCGACGTCACTATCAACCCAGATACTACCTCCGGATTGCTTGATGATTCCGTAAACTGTCGCCAGCCCGAGACCAGTGCCCTTACCCTTTTCCTTGGTGGTGAAAAACGGTTCGAATATTCGCGATTGTATTTCAGCGCTCATTCCGCATCCGGTGTCGCCAACTATGATCACGACGTAGGAACCGGCCTCGATCAGCCGGTCCTTTTGTGCGTAGCCCTCGTCTAAAACCACGCTATCCGTTTGGATTGTTAGAGCGCCTCCGTCAGGCATCGCATCCCGAGCATTTACCGCCAGGTTCAAGAGCACTTGTTCGATTTGACCGGGATCAGCTTTGACGTTACCGAGATCGGATTTGAGCACGGTTTTCATTTCTATGTGTTCTCCGATCAAACGGCGCAGCATCTTGTCCAAATCGTTAATGATGATGTTGAGGTCGACGATTTTCGATTGCATCACCTGCTTGCGGCTAAAGGCGAGCAATTGAGTGGTTAAAGACTTTGCGCGATCGCCCGCTTTCTTGATCTCTCCAAGCTGCTTGAGCGTGCGTTCGTCGCTTTCAGGAATTCGTCGCAAGAGCATGTCTGCATAGCCGATGATGACTGCGAGCAGATTATTAAAGTCATGCGCGACACCGCCGGCCAGTTGGCCCACAGCCTCCATTTTTTGCGCTTGCCGCAATCGTTCTTCGCTCGCCCGCAAAGCCTCTTCAGCTTTCTTACGCTCGGTAACGTCGCGCGAATTCACGACAATGCCGCCCACGCTCGGTTCGTTTATCAGGTTGGTCATGTTGGCCTCGACATGAAGCCAGTTTTGGTTCTGGTCGCGCGCCCGCATTTCTACCGAACAGGTTTTTCCCGGCTGGTTAATCAATTCGGCCAGGGTCTCTCGCACTCGTTCCTGGTCGTCGGGATGTAAGAATTCTCGCAGCTGAACACCTGTCAATTCGGACGGCGAATAACCAAAGATGGTTTCGCTGCTGGGGCTCATGTAGACAACTTTGCCATCCCCGCCGACGATCGTGATCACGTCGGAAGAGTGCTTGACTAAAGAGACGAAGCGCGCTTCGCTTTCGCGCGCAGCGCGTTCGGCCAGGAGGCGGGAATTTTCTCGCAAGGCGACGATTTGGCGCGCGACTACCAGCGCGGTAATCATAAACGCTCCGACGGTAAGCCAAACGATTGGCTGCATGCCGTGGTCGTGCTGAAACCTCAAGGCGACGTAAAGCAACAGCGTGTAAGCAACGCCGACCGCGGCGTACGGCAGCCAACTGAAAGGAGATTCTTCGAAGCCCTGATTGTCCTCGAGAGGTTTCGGATGACGAGCCCGGAATACCTGGTGTTGCGCGCTGAACGCCATTAAGACAAATGCCAGCATGTAAAAGAAGTCCGGCCACGAACCACCGAAATAATTATTTGAAAGTGTCTGATATGAATATCCAAAGTCGGCTGTGGCATCGAAAAAAATTGCGAACACCAGGATTCTCAGCGCGCCGCGAACGATGGCCGCGGGCCGCCTCAATAACACCGCAATCACGCCAAACAGCAAAACTGTGTTGGCGACCGGATAAGCAAGAGTCACCGCAGTCTCAAGCGAGCTTGCGTGTTCGGCCAGCGCTACTGGCCGCAGGATCAGGTACCAAATCACGATGGCGGCGCCGAGCATTACTGTCCCGGCATCGAGCGCGAACGTCAAACGAGATCTGCCCGCGCGTCCCAAAGGAAAGGTCAAGAGACCGGTCAAACAGAACGGATAGTAAAGCAGGTACGGAACATCCGCCCATGTCACCGCAACGTCCTGGCGCACCACTAACTCGTAGTAAGCCCACATCACATTGCCGGTCGTATAAAGCAGAAACGAGAAAGTCAGAATCTGCCAGGCGCGGCGCTGGCGGCTGTCCAATGCCTTTTGACGCGATGCGCGCCAGGCCAGCAGGGTCATCCCAAAACTGATCAAGGGCTGCAGGCAGTCGGTGACCAATGTATTGACGTTGTCAGCCGGCCGGATCAGAACGAGCCAGGCGACATAGCACAAAAACAGGACGCCCATAGCTATCGTCAGCACGCCGCCCCAGTCGAGGACCCATGGCTTAACCGTCTCAAGGCTTCGAGGTTTTATTTGCATGATGTCTACCGGTTAGAAAGTGAAGCCGTAATACACGCCCAGCGAGTTGTTTCCACGTCCGTTATTCCCGACGTTATAGCCAACATACAAAACGCTCTTTGGCGATAACGTAATGCCGGCTCCCGCAACCACGTAACCGTAATCGTTGTTGCCGGTGGACCAATCAACCACCACGGAAAACTTCTTGCTCAGCGGTTGTTCGTATCCCAGCAGCAAACCTCGTTTAGTCGTTCCCGGTTCGAATGATCCGACCAGTGCATAACTCCCTGCTGTCACGCGTGGGCCAAAGTCGCCCTTTATGCTCTTGCTGGCGACCGAATAAATCATGGCTCGCGTACTGTTTGCCGATCTTTGAGTCAGCGGAACAAAGGCGATGGCTCCAGCCGAGACGGCGACGCCTTTCGATTCGTTTTGATAGAGTTGGGCCTTAAAGTTCGGTTGAATTTCAACCGGCTCGGACGGCGACGTGTTGGTATAGAAGGCGTTAAAGCCGAGTTCGAAGCGCCGATGCAAGCCATAAATGATTCGCGGTCCATAGGATTGGTAGCCGCCCGTCTTGAGCGAAGATAAGTGGGCGGTAAAGTCAGCCTCGACATAAATACGATGTGTGGTCTGCACATCGGTCGAAGGAATATTGAAGACAGTAGACTGGGCCGAGACTCCATAGAAAGCTGCAACTACGAATGCGACCGAAGAGAAAATTCTGAGCAAAACGATTTTAGGGTTAGTCAAAATAGGTCCTTTCTTTTGAAGGGTGAAGATTCAGGCTGAATGCCAGCGCCGGGTTCGAGGGGCGAAGCGCCGCGCGCGGGAAAAGGTCAGTGGCGCATTGCCTCAGTCAAGCTAGAGTTAAGAAAAAGATCGCCTATACTGCAGGCATCACGTCCGGCTACTGCACTTGTTGTGCCTGTCGAAAGCTATCTAACCTGGAGACTAATTATTATTGCGACGGCCGACACGGTCCATGATCGATGATGTCTGTCGCGCGGCGGGATGCAGGGAAATGAATAGAGCGCTTAACATGAAAGTCGCCCCGCTAATTTTGACTCTGCTCGCCTTCAGTGAGGGGTCTCTCGTTGTTTCCGGGCAAGAGAACAAGCCAGTACCGGTCTGCACTGAGGCGGCGTTTACCGCGCAAGAATCTTTCCCCAAACTTAAATATGAATGTCCCGAAGATCTCAATGATTCCGACGACAAAATTCTAAGACTCCCGCAGAGAATCGTGGCTCTGCGAGCGATCGCAAAACACCTGGAGACCTTCACAAACCCTGACTGGTGGCGTGCGGATGTCGATCAATTGAAAGCGTGCGGCGTACATCACAGCGTAGGAGAACTGACAACCGACGAGAAGAATTCATGGCGCAATGGTGACTACAGCTTTGACCTGATCGGAAATCACGAAATGCGCGTGGCGTCGATTGCCGATCCCTGCTATCAAACGGGCTATGGCGGCACGAATGCTTTTCTGTTATATCGCAAGAATGGCCAAGTCACCGTTTCGCAATTGCTCGATGGCTATTTTTCGCGTGTCGATAATTCGGTTGGATTTGACTCTGCGAGGCTGAACGGCCGCGAGTACATCGAAATTTCAACAGCCAATAGCATGCCGCCGTCATTGGTCTATTACTATTTCGCCGTTGATCCGAAAACTAACCGCGCGGTGCCCGCCAGGATTTTTCAGGGCGCAGGCAAGCTCACCAACGAAATCTATTCAATGATGCTTATGGGAGATCCGAAGGACTTCGGCTTGCCACCGAACGCGACTGAGCTGGACATCATTCGCAAAGGGCGGCTGGCCCAAACTTTCAGTGCCTATGAAGAGAGCGACCACGGACGCATCGACGCGAACGGCAGGCGTCTGCGAAGAATTGTTTATCGATGGAATGGAAGATTTTATGCACCGGTAACCAGGCGTCGCTAACGTCCAACGTACGGTCCATGGAACACGCGCTCGCACCACAAGAACCGTCACACTCGGCTTTGTAATGTCGTCTTTCCTCAGGTTCTTTCATCTCGTTGACGGCATTTTGCAGCGGCGGTAGTATTCGCGCCGCATACGAAAGGAGTTGGCCCATGTCCACCCAACGTTTCTATTGTTTACTACTCGCTGCTTTTATTTCCCTGTTAATTGTTTCCAGCGCTCGCGCGCAATACAAACTCGAGCTCTGTGAAGATCTGAAAATCACCGAAGCCCATTTCGGCATCAATACTGTCGAGACCGCGACGTGTGTGAATCCCAGCAGGACTTTCAGCCCAAAAGGTACTCTGCGTAACGTAAATGTGCTTTACACTTTTCCCAAGGTACCGACCGGCGCCGGCCTAACGTTCATGATCACCAAAGAGAATGCGGAAGGCGAGTACGTACAGAATATCGATTACCCCGTCTCTCCGAACCACACCACCGCCTACGCGCGTTTTACCATCAATACGCCGGGAAAATATTTTGTGCGGCTGGCGAACTACTACAACAAGTCGCAGGTCTGGGCCACCAGCGATTTCACCGTGGGCGCGGACACCGTCGGACCACGTTCGGTCGGGAACACGGCTGCCGGCGGCGGCAAAATCTGGATCTGTAAATCAGTCGACGACAATTGGAACTGTGTCGGCGGATCGAATGAGTGGAAAGCTAATTCCGGATTCGACGTACTGTTCAAGAATCCGAGTCCCGTCGGCGTCGACTTTATCGGCATTATTTTCTACAAGCAGGGCGCGGACGGCAAAGATGTCGAGTTCGTTAACGAGTATCAGCAGAACATCGGCGATAAGAACCGCTTTTATGCGACGCAGAATAACGAAATCTCTTTGCCGGCGGGAACTTATTCGGTCTACGTGATTGCGTGGGGCAAACGCGAAACAATGGAGCATCGCGGCAACCTGGCGGAATATTTCGCCAAGTCGACGCTGACGGTGAAGTGAAAACTCATGAACTATTCCTCAGCTACGTCTCTTGATTTTCAAAACGGTATCTAATAGAGATCGTCCCGATTGGCAATGACGATTCGTTCCTTGCACATTTCCCATGGCAGAGCGAAGCTTGGAACGATCGGAACGGCACGCTGCCTTCGCTGCGCTGTTCATCAGGTGACTACCGCAGGTGGTACTCACCTAATCACTCGTCGTATCATCTCTGTGTGCTGACTCTTAAGGATTCATACAACCGTCCGATTCGCGACCTGCGCGTCTCGCTGACCGACCGTTGTAACTTCCGCTGTTTCTATTGCCTACCTCACGGCGAGCCGCCGATCGCGCCGAAAGATCAGATGCTTTCGTACGAAGAAATCGAATATGCCTGCGACATCTTTGTTGAGTTAGGCATTGAAAAGATTCGTCTGACCGGCGGCGAGCCGATGATGCGCCAGGACATTGAAACGATTATCCGCAAACTCGCGCGCCTGAAGACAAAAGGCCTACTGGATCTCGCGCTGACAACGAATGGCTACTTTCTTCCCGATCGCGCCCCAGGCCTGAAAGAGTCCGGGCTTGATCGCATCACGATCAGCCTGGATAGTCTGAAGCGCGAGGTGTTCAAAAAGATGACCGGCGTGGATGTGCTTGATCGCGTACTCGGCGGAATCGAGGCCGCGAAGAAAGCCGGACTTGATCCTATCAAGATCAATGCAGTCATCGTCCGCGGTCACAATGAAGACGAAGTGGTGGAGTTCGCAGCTTTCGCCCGCAGGCACAATGTGAAGATGCGCTTCATTGAATTCATGCCGCTTGATTCAGGCCACGACTGGGCGCGGGAAGACGTCGTGCCGGGGAAAGAAATCCGCGAGCGCATCGAAGCCAGATTTCCTCTCGTGCCGGTGGATACCTTTCGCGGGTCAGAGACCTCTGCGCGTTATCGCTTTGCCGACGGCGCGCCGGGAGAAATTGGGATCATCGCTCCGGTGACCGAACCGTTCTGCGGCGCGTGTTCGCGCATCCGACTAACAGCCGACGGCCAGGTGCGCACCTGTCTTTTTTCAACGGTCGAATACTCGTTGCGCGACGTGCTGCGCGACGGTGCATCGCGCGGCGAAATAATCGAATTTATCGAAGCTGTGGTAATGAAAAAAGAGCCGCGCCATTTTATTAATGACCCCGGCTTTATGGCGCCTTCGCGCTCAATGAGTTTTATCGGGGGATGAGTCCGGAGGATTTTCTTGCCGTCTTGTAACAAAAATTCAAGATACGGGCGGGGACCGAATTCGATATCATGCCGGTCGTCCGCTCCCCGCTCCGGACAAGTACGCCCTCGACTTCAATAATTCAGGAACTGGAAATTTCCGAATGATATCGGCCGATCAGTCACTTAATTTTGCCCCGTTGGCGGACCAGCCGACCTTTCACAGCGGGCAGCATTGCGTTCAATTTTACGAAACGGACTCGTTTTTGATTGATTCGGTCGCCGCCTATCTGCGCGCAGGAATTCGCAGCGGAGAAGCTTGTATTGTAATCGCCACCGCCGCGCACCGGCAGGCGCTGGCCGCAAAGCTACTGGCCCACGACCTGGACGTAATCAACGACGGGTTGGGCGAGCAGTATTACTCATTCGATGCGGACGAACTCTTGTCGCAATTTCTGATCGACGATCTTCCTGATCCTGGCCTGTTTGCGAATACAGTCGGCGAGACGGTCGCGGGTGTAATCGCCCGGGGCCGCCGCGTGCGCGCGTTTGGCGAAATGGTGGCCTTGCTAGTCGAACGTGGGAACTTCAAAGCCGCGATTCAGCTGGAGCAGCAATGGAATGATTTACAAGCCCGGCACGATTTTGCTCTGCTGTGCGCTTATTCAATTACGAATTTCAACGCAGAGGTTCCAAATTCAGTAATCGACGTTTGTGAAACGCATACGCACGTCATTCCCTGTGAGAGTTACCACGCATTAGCCGGCGCCGACGAACGACTGCGCGCAATCGTCCAGCTGCAAATGAAAGCGCAGGCTTTGGAATCAGAGATTGCCGAACGAAAGCGTATGGAGATCGCGCTGCGCTCGGCGACTGAAGAGCTGAAAAAGTTATTGGTTAGCGAACAGCTGGCGCGCGCTGAAGCGGTTTCGGCCAACCGCATGAAGGACGATTTTTTAGCCACGGTATCGCACGAGTTGCGCACTCCCCTGAACGCAATCATTGGCTGGGCCCACATGTTGAGTAAGGGGACGCTGGACCAGGAATCGACAGAGCATGCGATTGAAACCATCGAACGCAACGCAAAGGCCCAGGCTCGTTTGGTGGAAGACATCCTGGATGTTTCGCGCGTGATTACCGGAAAGCTCCAGTTAAAGATCGAACGGTTGGATTTCGCTTCGGTAATCAATGCGGCTGTCGATTCCGTGCAACCGGCGGCTGATCTCAAGCAGATCGAAATCGAGGTGTCGCTTGATTCGTCGATTCGTTTTATCTGGGGTGACGGAAATCGTTTACAACAAGTCGTCTGGAATCTCTTGTCCAACGCGATCAAGTTTACGCCCGCCGGTGGACGCATAACGGTCTCGCTCAAGCGTCAGGCGGGCAAAATTCAGTTGACCGTCTCTGACACAGGAAAAGGGATGAATCCCTCATTCGTTCCCTTCATTTTTGATCGCTTCCGGCAAGAGGACGGCGGGACAACGAGAAGTTTCGGCGGCTTGGGACTCGGACTTTCTATTGTTCGTCATCTGGTTGAATTGCATGGCGGCAGCGTCGAAGCGAGCAGCCCGGGCGAAGGCAAGGGCGCGATTTTTACTATCACCCTGCCGAATGCCACGCCTCGATTTCAACCGGAGAAGCGCCCGCGTGAAACAATCTCCTCCGCGCATCTGCTGTAACCCGCCGAGGTTTCAGAACCCCACCCGCTAACATAGTCCTTTCAAAATGCTTCTGTGTGTTCCCGGCTTTACTCGAAAGAGAGGCCTAGCCTGTTTCGTTGATTTGCTTGACGGCCCGCTGGCTTGAATCAAGCGCACCCTGCATCCATGAGAAGAACGGCGAAAGATGTTCGCCGGCAAAATGAATTCGGCCTTCGGCTGCCGACGCCGCGATGAAATCCTTCACTCCAATGAAAGCCCATGCGCCGCGCGACCATTCATCTTCGATCCAGCACTTGGTGGCGCCGCGCTCAAAGTTCTCTTGCAGGCCCGGAAACCATTGACCCAATTGCGTCAGGGTTGAACTGATTCGTTCGCCCTCTTTCATCGCCGCGATTCGCTCCGCCTGACCGCGGCGATTGTAAGTCATGAGAATTCCGCGCGGGGCGGGCTGGTTCCACGTCGGCTGCCAGATTTCAACGCCGTCGTTCGTGATTGCAAAGCCATTCAAACCCTTTTCTTCCCACGATCGCTTCTTTGCCTGAAGATAAACCCGCGAAACAGAGTCGTAGTGAAGATTGTTGATGAGATCGCGACGGCGTTGGGGAAAACTCGCGGGAAACTCGACGTTGCGCAGCACAGAGAAAGGCGCCGCGCACAACACTCGATCTGCCGTGATCGTTTGGCGAGTCCCTTTCTCGATGAAAGTGACACGTGCCTGCTGTGCATCCTGTTCGATTTTAACCGCCGCCGATCCATAGTGGATCTTCTCACCAAGACGCAGCGCAAAAGCCTTCGGCAGGTTGTCGTTTCCGCTCTTAATTTTACTGAAACGATTTGGACCGCGAAATTCAGATCCAAAGAACTGCGCCAGGCCGTCCGTAAAGCCATCAATCGGCACCTCCTGTTTTGCGCTTCCGTTAAAGCGCAAAGCTGAAAGTTGCGATGGATACATTGGCTCGAGCGGCACCTCGAACAACTTCACATATTTGAGCGTGAGGTCGTGATTATCAGGAATACGCGCGGCGCCGCCCTCGGCAAACAGTCCGTCAGAAAATGGCTCGCGCAACGTGTAGACGCGACCACCGGGCCGCGTGCGGGCTTCGAGGATTGTTATGTCGTGCCCGGCTTGCGATAGTTCCCAACCGGCGGACAGTCCCGCCATGCCTGCACCGATAATCACGATCTTCCTGGGCGGGAGACCGGCGGCGACGATATTGCTGCGCAACAGCGAAGCGCCGGCCAGCGCCAGCGCACTTTGTCTAATGAATCCGCGACGATTGATCGACATGATGTTGGGACGGCTAACGCCCGCTTCGGACGGCTGAACTGATTAGAGCTAGAATCTTAACGCGGGCGGACGGGCTCAAGTTCCATCCACTAAGGCACCGTCGATGACTGCGACAATTGTGTTTTTAAGTCACTAATCCGGATAAGGCGCTATCGCGACTTGAACCACGTTTCCGGGGCGCAGTTCCGCCACGCTCCGGGTTGTCGCGTCAACCAACAAATAGAATTTCTTTTGGCGCGGAACGATTGCGCTCTCAAACGGAATGTCTTTAATGGTTGCGATAGCAGGATGTCCCCGCCGCCCGCGCCACAGTGGATGTGGTCCAACGTCCCATGGCAACGATGGATCAAATGGTACTTCGATGGCGAATTCTTTGTGGCCTGACAGCGGTTCGCCTTTGAACTTTCTCTTCATTCAGGGCGCGCTCGTCTGGTCGGGGGGCGACGCGGCGCAGGCGAAGGAGTCGCTGCGGGCGTGGCTGCCGGCGCCGGCGGAGGCGCGGGCATGTCGCCTGGCTTGAATCTCGGCAGCAGATCATCACGCATCGCCAGTTGATAAACCGACCAGGCGACCTCGACCGCATCCTTCTTCACATCGTCTTCAAGAATACGTTCGTACGTGTCAAAGTTCGTATGCCAGGTCTCGGTTCCGTATTCAATTGGGTCCTGGCCCATGCCGATGCCGGGCAAGCCCGCCTGACTGAATGAAGTGTTGTCCGATCCGCCGAGGTTGCGGCTGCGCGATGGAACGGCTCCGGCCACGCCATCCTCTTTGAAAGGCTCGAGAATCTTGCGCATGATGCTGGCTGCTTCGGGCGGACCGAACACACTCGCGCCCCGGACGCGACCAGTTCCCGAGTCGATGTTGAAGTAGCCGCCAAACTTCTCGTAGCCGGGTTTGGGATCTTCAAAAGCACCGAAGTGTGCTTTCACATAGGCCTGAGATCCCAGCAGTCCCTCTTCTTCGCCGCTCCACAAGGCGACGCGAATCGTGCGCCGTGGCCTGACACCGAGCGTCTTGAGAATGCGCGCTGCTTCCATCATGATCGCACAGCCAATCGCATTGTCCGTGGCGCCGGTCGCCGAGTGCCATGAATCAAGGTGGCCGCCGAGCATAATCACTTCGTCCGCTTTGTCAGTGCCGGGAATCTCAGCAATCGTGTTATAGGAAGTTTTTCCTTCGGGATAAATGCGATTGAGAATATTGAATTCCAGCGTCACGTCTGTGCCGTCGGCCAGGATACGCGTGATGCGGCCATAGTCTTCATTGCTCATCACCACGGTCGGCAAAACGCTGGTGATGTCGTAAGTGCGGTTGTTGAAAGCGCGGATGCGGCGAAACGCAAAGGCGGCATCATTGACGCGAATCAACGCGCCATTCGCTTTCAGAAAAGCATCGAGCTGCTCATCGATTTGTCGCGCAGTTAACGGCCTAGGCGTGCCGGGCGCGGGCGTTGGAGTTGGCGAAGCCTGCGGAAATCCGCCGCCGGCTCGGGCATTCGGACCATAGCGCTGTTCCGCTTGTTCATCCGTCAGTCTCTTGGCGGGTGGATTCAAATCAACCGGAATGACCGTGAACTTTCCGGCCAGCACTATCCGTCCGCGCACCTTCGCCTTCTGTGTTTCGAAGTAGGCCGTCAGCTGCTCCTGTGTCGGCCGATTAGGCAGGATCATTTGATAAGCCTTCGCGGTGACTGGTCCGCGCGTGCTGGGCGTCCACGAAAGCACTTCGCAAGTTAGTACATCTTTGACCGGCGCGACGATCATCCCCGAGAACCTTTCATTCAACCAACCGACGTGACCGAAGTCCCATGGCTCGAGATGAGCGTTCGAAAGTCCCCAGGCAGTCATTTGCCTCACGGCCCAGTCGGCCGCGGCTTTATGGTTCGGCGACCCGGTAAGACGTGGCCCATAGACGTCAGTGAACATGTGCATGGTCTTCATGATCTGCGAGTTGTTTTTCTCTTCCTGACGGATGCGCTCCAGCAAATCCTTATCGCTTTGTGACTGGGCAAACATTGGCAGCGAGAGCAAAGTTGCGATCAGGCCGAGGGCGAGCACGCGACGATTAAGCATTGGTTTTTCTCCGGACGGAATTCGATTCATAAAAGCAGCGCGATTATACTGAGTCATCAACCGTGTCAGAAGCCCGCACCGCAGCGGGAACAACTCTCATTGACACCTTGCTTAAGCAAGATGTTCAAGATAACTCCAGAAAGGCGAACCGTTTTGAAGGTTTTTCGTAAGCCGTTGAAACGGCTAATGAGCCTCGCGGCCGCCTAAAACACCTCGCTGAAGCGAGGTGTTAATGAGAATTCTAATTTGCGAACCCGATTGCATAGTTCTAGAATTGCTTTCGCACATTGAAAATCGAATCCGTTTCGGGGGAGTCCTGATCGAGATCGGGACTGAGAGTCCGCCAAGGAGACCCCTTGAACCTGATACGGTTAGCACCGTCGAAGGGAGAAACAGCCATCCGTGACCGTTCCGTCCTTTGATGGGGCGGTTTTTGTTTTTTCCGCCGAAGCACGGCGCAAGTCATCGCCTGCGATCGGCGTTACAGAATTTAGCCCGGGTAAGCGAGCGCAGTGAGCGCCACCCTGGGATCACCGATTCCAATTTTATTCACGCGCCCGCTTTAGCGGGCGACAGATGTCAGGAGCTAAACATGAGCGCCGCAATCAAACCAGTGTCAATAAACGGACCGGAAGCGACGGGATCAGCAACCGAACTCGAAACTCGAAACTCGAAACCCGAGACTTCTCTTCCAAATTCACGCCGCATCTACGTCGACGGCGACCAACCCGGCGTACGCGTCCCCTTTCGTGAGATCGATCAGAACCCGACGCGTAATTTCAAAAACGAGTTGGAAGATAATCCGCCCGTGCGCGTATATGACACCAGCGGCCCGTACGGTGACCCATCGATTCACACCGACGTGCGTCAGGGCCTGCCTCAGTTGCGCCGTGACTGGATCATCTCCCGCGGCGATGTCGAAGAGTACGAAGGGCGTTCGCTGCAACCAATCGATGACGGCTATCTGACTTTTGAAGCTGCGCAGACGGCCCGAGTTAAAGGACGGCTTGAAGATTTTCCGACGCTCCGGCGCACGCCTCTACGCGCAAAGAAAGGCGTCTGCGTGACGCAGCTGCATTATGCGAAGCGCGGCATCATTACGCCCGAGATGGAGTTCATCGCCATTCGTGAGAATTTGGGCCGCTCTTTGGAGTGCGCTGACTTGTCAGCGCTTTCAAAAGCGGCGACTAGTCGCCGCACTCCAAATGATGATGATCGCTCCTCACTCGATCATCAACACAAAGGCGTTTCATTCGGTGCTTCAATTCCCTCATACGTCACACCGGAATTTGTCCGCGACGAAGTCGCTCGCGGCCGTGCCATCATCCCCGCGAACATCAATCACCCTGAGAGCGAGCCAATGATCATCGGCCGCAATTTTCTGGTGAAGATCAATGCGAACATCGGCAACTCTGCCGTGCTCTCTTCGATCGATGACGAAGTCGAAAAGATGCGCTGGTCGATCAAATGCGGCTCAGACACCGTGATGGATCTTTCAACCGGCAAGAACATCCACGCTACCCGCGAATGGATCATACGGAACTCGCCGGTACCAATCGGGACTGTGCCGATTTATCAGGCTTTGGAAAAAGTCGGCGGGAAAGCTGAAGAGCTAACGTGGGAGATCTTCCGCGACACTTTAATTGAACAAGCCGAACAAGGCGTCGATTACTTCACGATCCACGCGGGGGTGCGCCTGCCTTACATTCCCATGACCGCGAAACGCACGACGGGTATTGTGAGTAGAGGCGGCTCGATCATGGCCAAGTGGTGTCTCGCGCATCATGAAGAGAGTTTTCTCTACACGCGCTTCCGAGACATCTGCGAAATCATGGCCGCGTATGACGTTTCGTTCTCGCTCGGCGACGGCCTGCGTCCCGGCTCAATTGCCGACGCGAACGACGAAGCGCAATTTGCGGAACTGGAAACGCTCGGCGAGCTGACAAAGATCGCCTGGGAGTACGATTGCCAGGTAATGATCGAAGGCCCTGGTCATGTGCCGATGCACTTGATCAAAGAGAACATGGAGAAGCAGCTAGAGACCTGTCACGAAGCGCCCTTCTACACGCTCGGTCCTCTGACGACTGACATCGCGCCCGGATACGACCACATAACTTCCGCGATAGGCGCGGCGATGATTGGCTGGTACGGCACGGCGATGCTCTGCTACGTCACGCCGAAAGAACATCTCGGGCTTCCTAATAAAAAGGACGTCAAAGATGGAGTCATCGCCTACAAGATCGCCGCCCACGCCGCCGACCTGGCGAAAGGCCATCCCGGTGCCCAATACCGGGACAACTCACTTTCCAAAGCTCGTTTCGAATTCCGTTGGGAAGATCAATTCAACCTCTCGCTCGACCCCGAAGTCGCCCGCGAATACCACGACGAAACCTTGCCGCAGGAAGGCGCCAAGCTGGCCCACTTCTGCTCGATGTGCGGCCCGCATTTTTGTTCGATGAAGATTACGCAGGACGTGCGCGAATACGCGGCGACGCTTGGCGTGGCGGATGCTGATGCTTTGAAAGTTGGAATGGAAGAGAAGAGCCGTGAGTTTGTGGAGAAGGGTGCCGAGGTTTACCAGCAAGCTTGATTGGAATAGACTTCGTTCCTCGTTTTCAGCGACGTGGCGCGTTCGACACGATCCGATTGTGTAACCATGTCGCGAATATTGTCTTAGACTATTCGCAAGTTCTACTCAAGTCCGGAACGAATTGACAGATACACAGATGAATAAGCGCTCACCTACAACTAAAGATATTGCGTTGCTAAAGCAACTGCACGATCAAGGGCAATTGTCATTGGCCCCAGAGTTTCAGCGAAATAGCATTTGGCCTCGAGCGGCGAAGGCGTACCTCATTGACACCATTTTAAACGATCGGCCGATCCCGTTGTTGTTCTTACAAAAAATATCTTCGGCACAAACCGGTCGGTCTGGCTATGCAGTCATCGACGGCCAGCAGCGACTTCGCGCGATCTTTGAATACATGGATGACCGGTTCAAACTCAGTCAAAGCGATAAGGAAGCACGTTACTACAATAAGAAATTCTCTCAACTAGAGAAAGAGCTTCAGGACGAGATCCGCGACTATGATCTTGTTGTACAAGAGCTGACTGGCTATACCGACGACGATATTAAGGACATATTTGTGCGAATGAACAAATATGTGGTGAAGTTGGCGCCTCAAGAATTGAGACATGCCAAAGCATCCGGTAAGTTCGCCGATTTCGTTGAACGAGTAGGCGGCTGGGACTTCTGGAAGACCAAGAGGGTAGTAAGTGCGCAACAACTTAGAAGGATGCGCGCGGTTGAATTTGTTGCAGAGTTAACCATTCTTCTCATCGAGGGCCCGCAGGACAAAAAGTCAGCGATCGATCTTTATTATGTTGAGTACACACATACGTTCGCCAAGGCAGCTTGGGTAGAAGGATTGCTCAAGAGTTACCTTTCATGGATAGAACGGGCGTTACCAAACATTCAAAACTTGCGGTATCGAAGCCCCACTGATCTTTATTCTTTAATCGGCGCGCTTCACGATGTATCCAAAGAGGGCAAAACCTTGAACAAATTAAACCCAAAGACAAGGGGGCCATTACTCATCGAATTTGCGAATAAGACGAAAGTTAAAAATCCGACTGGCGACGCCGCAAAATACCTCGCCGCCGCCAGTAGGCAAACGGATAACGTTCAACCCAGAAATACTCGTATCGCATTACTCTCAAAGTTGTTAAAGAAAGTCTGAATCATGCCGACTCTTACACGAGTCTCTCGGCTTTTCCTCGAGAAATACACCGAAGAATTCTCCCGCTTTCAGGAAGCTGCCAAAGAGGCCGAAATGTTTCTCACCAGTGTCTTGGCGGATTCGACAATACCTATTCACTTGGTTCAGGGACGTGCCAAATCAATCAATTCCTTACGCGGAAAACTACGTCACAAGCGGTATTCCAATCCTTCGCGCCAAGCGACGGATCTTATAGGCGTAAGGATAATCACTTATTCATGGGATGACTTGGATCGGGTAGATACAGAAGTACGGAATTGGATTGACATTAGTGAGCGCAAGTCGCGAGATGCACGCTTGGAGCTTAAAGAAAGTAAATTCGGCTATCGCTCCGTTCATTTGATTGGAAGACTGCGGAAATCTGAAGCTGAAGATGGAACGCACCCGAACTTGAGACGACGTTGGTTTGAAGTACAAATTCGGAGCATATTAGATCATGCTTGGTCTGAAATTGAACATGAAGTGATATATAAATCCGGAATTGAATATGCGCTTGGAATCAAGCGCCGATTTAAGGCCGTAGCCGGCGCGCTCGAAGTACTCGAGCACGCGTTTGCCGATTTAGGCCGAGAGCGCGACCTGTTAATTGACAGCTACAAACATGAATACGGCGAAGGCCTTGCACAGCAAAAGAAGTTTGACGTAGCTAGACTGTTTGCGTTTCTTGAAAGCTATTTTCCTAACGGTCGAAGCTGGCGTAAAGCCGAGGAGGAAGGCCAACCATTTCCAACCGGTTTAGGAGTTGCAGCGGTGGAAGCCCTTGAAATGGCCAAGCTTCAAAATGCTAAACGCCTTTTGCCAGTCATGAAGAGCGCGAGATTTAGACGTGCGGTCCAACAGTTCGCGTCTCAGGAAGGACTAGCGCCCGAGACTGTCTCACACTTGGCGTTGCTAGTTCTTGCCGTTCAAATGGTTCAGCCGAACTTACTGTACAGGCAATTTCCTGAAATGGTTGCGGCACTCAATGTCGGCCGATCAACCGCGAGCGGAAAAACGGTTGTGCAGCTTATTACACCGGCATAGCCCTGTATGTTCTACAAGCGGTCTCGAATTATGCGCTTAACCTATTGCTTGTAGGTGAAAGTAGGGGTTATCCTCCAGACATGATCGACGAATCACTCCTGGCCAAAGTCTCAAGTCTCAGCCCAGCGGATCGGCTGGAGCTTATTGGCGCCGTTTGGGACACGCTCTCGCCAGATGATCTTGCTGTTGACTAATGCAGAAGAATCCTTACTCGATGCCAGATTGGCGGACATGGAACGCAACCCAGACGATCAATCTCCCTGGCCCGAAGTCAAAGCCCGCCTCGAACGGCTAACTCCTTGAGCTACCAAATCTAAGTTCGTCGCGCCGCTGAACTGAATATTGCCGACAACATCAGAACAGGGCTATTCTTCACTCCATGGCAACAATCTTCGAAGTTGAAAAGCTCGCGCTTGATCCTTCGGAGCAAGAACCAGCGAAGCTCGCGGCGAATCTACTCAACTCTCTGCCTGGCGTTTTGTCCGACGAAGATGAAGGTATCGCGGAAGCGCTCAGACGTGATGCCGAGATCGACAGTGATTCCAGTCAAGCCATAACTCTCGCGCAGTTAGACTCGCAAATTCAAACCGGCGTAACTAAGTCCGCGCAGCGGACAATCGTAAAATAGCCCACCGATAATCGCTGGGATCAGAATCGCAAGACAAAGTAGTCGGGGAAGCGGACGGCTGAATCTGTCGCCCGCTAAAGCGGGCTTTTAGTTTTGTGGGGGCTGGGTTCCCACCACTGAAGTGGTGGGCTACTTTTCAATTGTCCGCTACGCGGACGAATTTCTCCCTCGTGCGGCCTTCGTCGCAAAAGTCGAAGCCGCAATTGGGACGCCCAGAGAACGGACGCCCAAATGTGTTCCTTTGGGAACATTCCAGGCCCATCGGTGTCGATAGTCAGCATCCCGCACGCAAGCGTGCTTGCCGTCTTTGTATGCGAGAGCGGCCATAGCCGGCGGACTCTCTTAAAAGCCGCCACCAAAAGGATCATGTTCAGAACCCTAACTTCTCTGTTCTGCTGTTTACTCCTCGCCTCAAGCACAATGGCCCAGCGTCGAACCTTGCGCAGACCGCCGAGCGCGCCCGAGCCCGTGGTAATCCCCTTTGAGCTCTCTGAGCGCGGTCACATTTTTCTGCACGCGCGCGTAAACAATTCCGAACCGCTCTGGTTCATTTTGGATAGCGGCTCAGGTGACACGGTCCTTAATAATCGGTTGGTAAAGAAACTCAATCTCAGAATTGAAGCCGAGGGAGAGGCCGCGGGTGCCGGTGGCGAACAGGCAGCCGTCCTGACTACTGGTGTGTCGCTCGATGTCTCGGGAGTCCGGCTGCCTCGTCAGAAGATTCCGGCGATTAACTTCGAACGACTGGAGAAGTCGATCGGAAGAGAAATCGACGGCATGCTCGGTTACGACTTTATTCGCCGGTTCGTGGTGGAAGTCAATTACGAAGCCTTGACGATGAAAGTACACAAAGCAACCGGCTATCGTTATCGCGGATCAGGCCAGGTCATGCCGGTAACGACTGAAGCCGATCATCCTCATATTAATTTGAAGGTGACTTTGCCCGGACGCGATCCACTTGCGGGAAAGTTCATTGTCGACGGCGGCGCGGGCGGCGTCACTCTCGAGTTTTCCAATTCTTTCGTCGAGTCGCACAAACTGCTCCAGTCAATTCAGATTTTGGAAACGAAGTCATTAGCGGCAATCGGCGGCACTCACACCATCAGCTACGCCCGTGGCGAGACTATTCAGATGGGCCGACTGCGGCTGACAAATCCAATCATCGGTTTCTCACAAACGCCACATGGATCACAGAACCGGGCGAACATAGCGGGACTCATTGGCACTAAGTTACTGCGCCGCTTCACAGTTATCTATGACGACCAACGGCATCGAATTATTTTTGAGCCTAACCAGAGTTTTTCGATCCCTGAATAATAAGCGGGTACGCTGCGATTAATAGGTAGCTAGCATCGTTACCCATCAGCGTTTCATGGCTGGCATCATGATCACTGACAAAGTTCGCGACGCGACATGTGAATCTCTCGCCCGCTAAAGCGGACTGCGCCCTCCCTCACGGTCGGGCTACTGCCCGGCTCGAACCCACCACTGAAGCGCTGGGTTACTTTCAATCGTACGCTGCGCTTTCCAGCACATTGGGATCCTAAGCTTAGAATTCCACGTGGACAAGTTGTCG
>JADMIO011251675.1_pt1 | contig 34248 bp, 33 predicted proteins | sample 8958161 | NCBI WGS metagenome assembly JADMIO01 (sample SAMN16585339, study PRJNA669376) | soil metagenome | isolation source: Crop rotation soil | place: USA: Cullars Rotation, Alabama | collected 2011 | reverse complement strand
CGCGACAACTTGTCCACGTGGAATTCTAAGCTTAGGATCCCAATGTGCTGGAAACGGGCGATCGATCTGCCCCCCGAGCCGGGCACTACGCCGGTCGTGGTCTTCAACCCGCACGCCTGGCCGGTGCGGACGCTGGTCGAGATGGAGTACGGCATGCTGCGCCAGAGCGACGGGCTCGTCGACCAGGCCGGCGACGCCGTGCCGTTCCAGCAGATCCAGTCGTATGCGACGGTGCTTGCCGGACGCTCGCGGGTGTGTTTCGAGGCGGACCTGCCGGCGCTCGGGTACCGGACGTACCGGATCGGGCCGGATCGGCCGCGCCCCGACCCGGGCACGCTGCGCGCCGATGCCACGACCCTGGAGAACGAGCACGTTCGTCTCGCCCTCGACCCGGCGACCGGTGAGATCGCGTCGCTCGTCCTGCGCGAGGACGGCCGCGACATCGTCGACCTGATGGCGCCCGGATCGCGCGTCGCGGTCGTCGCCGACACGTCGGACACGTGGAGCCATCGGACGCTGGCCTACCGCGACGAGGTAGGCCGCTTCGAGGCGACGAGCCCACCCGAGTTGATCGAGCAGGGGCCCGTGCGTGCGCTCGTGCGGGTCGATGCCGCGTACGGCGGCTCGCGCTGCACGATCGACTACGTCCTGGGCGCGCACGCCCCGTCGATCGAGATGCGGGTGATCCTCGACTGGCGCGAGAAGGCGCACCTCGGGAAGGTCCGGTTTGCCACCGCCGTCGACGCGGAGACGGCCTGGTTCGAGATCCCCTACGGCGCGATCGAGCGGCGGGCGAGCGGAGACGAGGAACCTGGACAGCGCTGGGTCGACGTTTCGGGCCCGATCGCTGGCGCCGACGCCACGTTCGGGCTGGCCGTCCTCAACGACTCGAAGTACAGCTTCGATGTCGTGCCCGGCGAGATCGGAGTGACCGCGGTCAGAAGCCCGATCTTCGCGCACCACGAGCCGCGGGTGCCCCAACCCGGGGTCCGGTTCCAGTTCCAGGACATCGGCGTCCAGCGCTTCACGCTGTCCTTGCTCCCGCATCGGGGGGCGTGGGCCGACGCGGGTCTCGCACGGGCGGCGAGTGAGCTGAACCAACGCCCGACGCTCCTGATGGAATCGGCCCATCCCGGACGGTTGCCCTCGACCGCGAGCTATGCCTCGGTCGCCCCGGAGAACCTCGTCCTGGGGGCCGTGAAGGTCGCCGAGGACGAGGACGATCTGGTGGTTCGGCTCGTCGAGACCGCGGGCCGTGCGACGCGCGCCCTCGTCGACCTGCCGCTGTGGCAACGTCGCTTCGAGACCGACATCGGTCCGTTCGAGATCCGGACCTTCCGCGTCTCGCGTGATCCCGACATCGACGTCGTCGAGACCGACCTGCTCGAGCGGCCGGTGGCAGCCGGAGAGATGCCGGCGCCCGAGCTCGCTGAGGGCGTCGCTGAGAGCGCCCACACGGACGGCTCCTACAGCCCTCTGTAACCCGGAGTAGTACCGCGCCGGTACTGCGGCAACCACTCCCCCCGGAGACTGGGGGTCACCGCCCTCAGAGCGCGATGACCGGGGAGATCACCGCATGCGACCGCGTCCCGCGCCGCCCCTCCGTGTCCTGACCTGGCACGTCCACGGCAGCTACCTTGACTCGTTGGTCCACACGGGCCACGAGTTCTTCCTGCCGGTCACGGACGTCGACGGCGAGCGGCGCGGCGGGATCGACGACTGGGCCTGGCCGCGCGACCGCGTCCACGAAGTCCACGAGGACGCCGTCCGGGACCTCGATGTCGACCTGGTGCTCTTCCAGCACGTCCGCAACTGGCGCGAGGACGGTCCGCGCATCCTGTCGGACGAGCATCTGCGCGGTCCTCGGATCTACGTCGAGCATGACCCGCCGCTCGACGACCCGACGGAGATGCGCCACCCGGTGGACGATCCTGATGTCCTCCTCGTCCACGTCACGGCCTTCAACCAGCTGATGTGGGACAGCGGCAGGACACCGACCCGCGTCATCGAGCATGGCCTCGTCGACCCCGGCGTGCGCTGGACCGGCGACCTCGAGCGGGGCCTGGTCGTCATCAACGACATCGGGACGCGTGGCCGCCGGATCGGCCGCGACATCTACGACCGCATGCGTGCCCGCGTCCGGCTCGATCTTGTCGGGATGCACAGCAAGGAACACGGCGGTCTCGGGGAAGTCCGGCGAGCGGATCTTCCGGCGTTCTCCGCGGAGTACCGGTTCTTCTTCCACCCGGTCCGCTACACGAGCTTCGGGATGGCCGTGTGTGAGGCGATGCTGATCGGGATGCCGGTCGTCTCGCTCGCGACGACGGAGATGCCGACGGTCCTCGAGGACGGACGCTCGGGCATCACCGGCACCGATCCCGAGCATCTGATCCAGGGCGCGGAGGAGCTCCTTCGCGACCGGGCCTTTGCGGCCAGGCTCGGAGAAGCCGGGCGGGCCATCGCCCGCGAGCGCTTCGGCATCGAGCGCTTCGCCAGGGACTGGGACCGCGCGTTCCGCGACGTCGCGGGCCGCGCCGACGACAGCGGCTTGGCCCGTGATGACCGACGCGTGGCGGTCAGGGCATGACGCGCCGTATCGCGCTGATCAGCGAGCATGCCTCGCCGCTGGCGGTCCTCGGCGGCGTGGACGCTGGCGGGCAGAACGTGTATGTCGCCCAGGTCGCGCGGCACCTCGCCGCCTCCGGCGACCGCGTCGACGTCTACACGCGCCGCGACGACCCGTCGCTGCCGGTGGTCGTCGAGTGTCCCCCCGGCGTCCGTGTCATCAACGTCCCCGCAGGTCCGGCCGCGCCTGTGGCGAAGGAGCGTCTGCTCGAGCACATGCCCGAGTTCTTCCGCTGGATGGTGAGGGACTGGACCGCTCGCGGTCGCCGCTACGACATCGTCCACGCCAACTTCTTCATGTCCGGGCAGGTCGCAGCGGAACTCCGTCGGACGCTCGGCGTACCGTTCGTCGTCACGTTCCACGCGCTCGGCAAGGTGCGCCGCATCCACCAGGGTTCCGCCGACGCCTTCCCGCCCGAGCGGGAGCATATCGAGACGGCCGTGATCGGCGCGGCGGACCGGGTGATCGCCGAGTGCCCGCAGGACCGGGACGATCTGATCCGGCTCTACGGCGGCGACCCGCGGCGGATCGACATCGTCCCATGCGGCTTCGATCCAAGCGAGTTCAGCCCACGTGACAAGGCGTCCGCGCGGCGGCGCTTGGGTGTGCCGAACGACTTGCCCATCGTCCTCCAGCTCGGCCGGATCGTGCCGCGAAAGGGTGTCGACACCGTGATCGAGGCCACGGCCCGGCTTGCCACGGACCACGGGATCCGCAGCCGGCTGCTGGTCGTCGGGGGTCCGGATCGCGAAGTGACCGGAGCCTCCACGCCGGAGCTCGCCCGCCTGATGGACCTCGCCGATCGATCGGGCGTCGGCGACCTGGTGACGTTCGTCGGCCGTCGCGACCGGGCCGAGCTCGCCGACTACTACGCGGCGTCCGACGTCTTCGTATCGACCCCGTGGTACGAGCCATTCGGCATCACCCCGCTCGAGGCGATGGCCTGCGCCACGCCGGTCGTCGGGTCCGACGTCGGCGGCATCAAATACACCGTCCGCGACGGCGAGACCGGCTTCCTCGTCCCGCCGCGCGACCCCGACGCACTGGCTGACCGCCTCGCACGGCTGCTATCGGACCAGCGGTTGCTCGCCGCGTTCGGTGCGAACGGCCTCGCGCGCGTGCGCGGCGCCTTCACCTGGCGGCACGTCGCGAAGGCGCTCTCCGACGTATATGACGACGTCCTGGCCGAGCGTCATCTCGACTTCGCGACGGCGATCGCCGCTCGGTCCGTCGCGTCGGCGTCCCCGGGGCGCGCTCCTGTGCCGACCGAGGGGGCGGGGACGACGCGATGACGACCGCGATCTTCCTCGACAAGGACGGGACGCTCATCGACGATCTGCCGTACAACGTCGACCCGCGTCGCATCCGCCTCGCCGCCGGCGCCCGGCAGGCGTTGGAGATCTGGGCCGACCAGGGCTGGCCGATCGTGATCATCACCAATCAATCGGGCGTCGCCCGCGGGTACTTCACGCTCGACGAACTGGCGGCGGTCGCCGAGCACCTCGAGGCGGTCGTCCTTGACGCAGGTGCGAGATGGGGCGGCTTCTACGCTTGCCCGCATCTCCCCGAAGGCGTGAATGAGTACGCCGTGGATTGCGAGTGCCGCAAGCCCGCGCCGGGGATGATCCGGGAGGCCGCGGCGGCCCTGGCGGTGAGGCCCGAGGACTCATGGTTCATCGGCGACACGTGGATGGACATGGGTGCCGGCCGAGCGGTCGGCTGCCGGACGATCCTGGTGGGACGGGAGTGGCGCCACGGCGCGTCCTACCCGCCCGATGCCCGGCCCGATCATGCCGTCCCGGATCTCGCCGCTGCCGCGCAGATCACGGTCGGCGAGCTGGACGAGCTCGACGGCGAGAACGAGATCCCGGAGCTCGTGTCGTGATCGCCGATCTCGCGTCACGCGTCCGCGACTTTCGATCCGTCCGTGCCCTCGTCGTCGGCGAGGCGATGCTCGACAGCTACGTCAGAGGCGAGGCCAGCCGGCTGTCACGGGAAGCCCCTGTCCCCATCGTCGCTGTCCGGGGTCGTTCGGACGCACCCGGCGGCGCCGCGAACACGGCGGTCAACGTCGCGACCCTCGGCGCCCGCTCGACGCTCGTCTCGGTGGTCGGGGCGGACGACGAGGGTGACCGGCTACGGGCCGAGCTCGTGCGCAGCGGCGTCGACGCATCCGGGGTCGTCTCGGCGCAGGACCACGCCACGCTCGCGAAGGAGCGCATCCTCGCCTCGGACCAGATGCTGGTCCGCATCGACCGCGGCGCGACGGATCCTATCGACGCTGCGACCGAGGACCGCGTCATCGAGCGGATGGTCGCGGCCTATCCCGATGCCGACGTCGTCATCGTGTCCGACTACGACTACGGCGTGGTCACCGAGCGGGTCCTCGCGACACTGCGTGAGCTCATCGCCGCGTCGCCGAAGCCGCTCATCGTGGATGCCCGCGACCTGCGCCGGTACCGGCGTCTCCACGTCACGGCCGTCAAGCCGAACTACGTCGAGGCGATCAACCTGTTGGGCGAGCCCGATCAACGCGGGACGCGGCTGCGCGCGGCGCAGATCGCCGCCAACGCCGATCGCCTTCTCGAGCTGACGGGTGCCACCATCGTCGCGGTGACCATCGACGCCGAGGGCGTGATGGTCTTCGAGCAGGGAGCGCCTCCGTACCGCACCTACTGCCGTCCACGCGCCGATGCCCAGGCCGCCGGTGGCGGCGATACGTTCGTCGCAGCGCTGGCGCTGGGCCTCGGCAGCGGTGCGGGGACGCCCGAGGCGAGCGAGCTCGCGTCGGCGGCAGCCGCGATCGTCGTCGGTCGGCCGGGGACGGCGACCTGCTCCGGCGACGACCTCATAGGTGCACTGTCGATGGGCGGCAAGCGCGTCGGCGATGTCTCGGCACTCGCCCGGCGTGCCGAGGCGTACCGAGCGCAGGGCCGGCGCATCGTCTTCACGAACGGCTGCTTCGACATCCTCCACCGCGGCCACGTGACCTACCTCGATCGCGCGAAGGGGCTCGGGGATGTGCTGATCGTCGCGGTCAACAGTGACGCGAGCGTGCGTCGCCTCAAGGGTCCGGCACGGCCGATCAACACCCTCGACGACCGGCTCATGGTCCTCGAGGCCCTGAGCTGCGTGGACAACGTCGTGGCCTTCGACACCGATACACCCGAACGCCTGATCGAGGCCGTCCGACCCGACGTGTTCGCGAAGGGTGGCGACTACACGCGCGAGTCGCTGCCCGAGGCGGACCTGGTCGAACGGCTCGGTGGCGCCGTCCAGATCCTGCCGCTCGTCGACGACCGCTCGACCACCGGGATCATCCGTCGCGCCCGCACGGCCGAGCCAGCGCCGGTCGGATGAGCACGGTCAGCCCCGTCGAGGTGATCGTCCCGCGGCGACCACCGCGGGTCCGGCCATGGTTCGGCGTCAAACGCGTCCTCGCGATCCGTCTCGACGCCGCCGGTGACGTCCTCATGACGACACCCGCGTTGCGCGCACTGCGCGCCATCCGGCCCGAACGCCTCACGCTGCTGACGTCGACCAGCGGTGCCGAGGTCGCCGAGCTTCTCCCCGAGCTCGATGACGTCATCGTCTACGACGCGCCGTGGATGAAGGCCGGTGCGGGCTCGGGCCGCCCCGAAGACGACCGCAGGTTCATCGACGGCCTGCGTGCCCAGGGCTTCGACGCGGCGGTCATGTTCACCGTCCACAGCCAGAGTCCGCTTCCGGCGGCGACGATGGCGTACCTCGCCGGCATCCCGCGCCGGCTCGCGCATTGCCACGAGAACCCGTACGACCTGCTCACCGATTGGGTCCCCGATCCCGAGACCGACCAGCCGCTGCGGCACGAGGTCCGCCGCCAGCTGGACCTGCTCGCCCACGTCGGTATCGACGGCGACGACGATCATCTGTCGCTCCACGTCCCCGACGTGGCGAGCCGCGCGATGCGGGCACGGCTGGAGGGGCTGGGGGTCCGATCGGGTGATCCATGGGTCCTCGTCCACCCCGGAGCGACCGCGCCATCGCGGCGCTACCCGGCGGACCGATTCGGCGAGGTGCTTCGGCGACTCCACGTGCGCACCGGTTGGCCGCTCATCCTGACCGGGAGCCGCCGGGAACGACCGCTGATCGAGGAGGTTCGCCGCGCGGCCGACGGTCTCGGGATGTCGCTCGCCGGGCAGCTGGCGACCGCGGAGGTCGCCGCGCTCGTCGCGATCGCGCCGTTGGTGCTAACGAACAACTCCCTGCCGGCGCACCTGGCGGCTGCCGTCGGCACGCCGGTCGTCGACCTCTACGCGCTCACCAATATCCAGCACACGCCGTGGGCCGTGCCCAATCGCGTGCTATCGGTCGACGTCCCGTGCAAGGGTTGCCGCCGGAGCATCTGCCCGCTCGGTCACAACCGCTGTCTCCACGCGGTCGACCCGCGCGACGTCGTCGATGCCGTCCTCGAGCTCGCGCGCGAGACGGGGATGCCGGAGGGACGTTCCCGGCCTTCCGTCGCACCCGACAGGGAAGAGCTACCAGTCCTGAGCCGCTGATCCGCTCAGGCCGCGCCGCCGCGTCGGTCGAACAGCGCGTGGTATCGACGCCGGAAGACCTCGATCTCATCGCTGACCACCTGCCATTCCGCGGAGCCTTCGACGATGGCGGCGAGTCGCCGTTCCGCTGCGCGCCACTCCGCGAGCACCTGCCCTGCCGTGTAGAGCACCGGCGGCGCCTCGGTCGCGACCGGGAGCTCCTCCATGATCGCGAGGAACCGCCCGTCGTCGAGCGGCGTGATGCCGAACTTCACACGGACCGTCGACCCGTCCGGCCGGCGCAGCGTGCCCTCTCCGCCGATGTCGGGCTCGCCCTCGCGCTCCCATTGCTCGCGGAATGCCTGGCTCGCGGCGGGATCTGGCGGATCGACCGAAAGAGCGCCCGGCGGCAACGCGCGCAGATCGGCCAGCGTCACGCGCAACAGCGCGAGGGCCGCGTCGTTGGCATCGGCGGCCGTCCCGTCGGCGTTGAGGGTCAGCGTCGGCAGCGTCATGAGTCGGTCACGTGCAAGGCGCTCGTCCGACGGGCGCGACAGCCCCGGTCGGGCGCACTGATCGGGATCAGCCTCCTCCGTCTGGTGTCGGGGTGTCGGTCGGCGCCGGCGTGGCGGTGGGCGAGGGCGTGGGTGTCGGCGTCGGCGTCGGCGTCGGCGTCGGATTCTGCTCGCGCCAGAGGAATTGGCGCAAGGTCAGTCCGCTCGACTGGATGGCGCGAGCGCGGGTGCGACCGACATATCGGAAATGCCATGGCTCGTATTGGTAGCAGGTGACCGTCGACTTCCCCTTCGGGTAGGACATCACGAACCCGTACTTCCACGAGTTCCGCTTCAGCCACGATCCCACCTTCGTCGTCGCCCAGTCACCACGGTAGTCCCACGGGGCGGAACCGCCGTAGGCGCGAAGATCGAGGGTCGTGCCGAGCTGATGCTCGCTGTGCCCGGCACGCGCGCTTTCCTTGAGCGCCACGGCGTAGCCGTGCACACGCACCCAATACGCGAACGTCGACTTCTGCGTTGTGTAACTGCGGAATGCCGACTGGGCAGAGAACCGGGCACCGGCCGCCCGCGCCGCGGTGGCCATCGCCTTCAAGTCGGCGATCACGTGCTTGCGCACCGAGTAGCCACCGTTGAGACCTGCGTACGACGTCGAGCGCATGTCGCCGGGGTAGTAGGCACTCGACAGGCGATACGTCAGGTCGAGCAGCGAGCGATGCCAGTGGATATAGCCGCGGAACTTCGTCAGGACGTCGGCTACCTTGCACGGCGGCAGCGGTGTCGCCGCCGATGCCGAGGTCGCTGCCATCCCGGTGACCAGCGCAGCGGCAAGGAGCAGCACCACGAGACGGGAGCGGCGGTCGGGCATCCGCATCGGCGTAGGGTGCCATCCACGACGGGCGGCGCGCCACTCACCCGAACGTACCGCCGCGCGGCGACCGCGCAGAGGTCCCGCCTAGGTCGGCGTCGGCGTCGGCGGTTCCGCGGTCGGTTCGGGCGTCGCGGTCGGCTTCGGCGTCGGCTTCGCGGTGGGTTTGGGCGTCGGCTTCGGCGTCGGCTTCGCGGTGGGTTTCGGGGTCGGCTTCGGCTTGGGTGCGCCGCAGCCGCCGATCCCGCCGGACGTCGGTGCGACGGCGGCGCCCTTCGCGACGCGGTACTTCTCGTTGGGGACCTTGCCGGCCGCGGGGAACAGCGCGGCCGACAAAGCCGCGATCCGCTTTAGATTCGGGATCTGGATGGATCCGCGGGCGTCAAAGCCGGACGACACCATCGGCGACGTTATGACCGCCCGGAACGTGTCGTCGCGGGTGATCTTGGGCATCACATCCGCCAGGTCGGGGAGGATCTTGCGCGGCACGTTCGTCGTGATCGTCTGACCGAGGGCGCGCATCAAGCCGATCGGGTCGTTGATGAAGTCGCCATGGACGATCGCGTCACGAACGCCGGACAGGACCTCCTGCTGGCGGGCGGCACGCGTGAAATCGCTCTCGCCGGCGGCCTTCCGGATACGCGCGTATCCCAGTGCCTGTTGGCCGTTGAGGTGATGGCGACCCTTCGTGATGGAGAAGCCACGCGTGAACCCGTACTCGTCGTAGGTCGGGTCGCAGAACGAGCGCGCGACGTAGACGTTGACGCCACCGAGCTTGTCGATGACGTTCACGAAGCCCTGGAGCGTGACCGCAGCGTGATATCGGATGTCGAGCCCCAGGAGCTTGCCGAGCGCTCCACGCAGCACGTCGAAACCGGTGCCGTCCGAGCCCGGGAACTGACGAGGGTGGTGGCGGGCATACGAGACGAGTCCGTTGATCTTGCCCTTGAATCGCCGCCCGTCGGCCAGCGGGACATCGACCATGTCGCGCGGCACCGAGACCATCGACACCGTCTTGGTGGTCGGGTCCAGCGAAGCGATGATCATCGTGTCGGTGAGGTACGTGTTGCGACCCACGCCGGCATCGACGCCCACGAGCAGCACGTTGACGCGCGGGACGGCCGGTGTCGGCGTCGGGCTCGGGCTCGCCGTCGCGCTCGGTGAGGCGGATGCCGGGATGAGGAAGCTCGGGTCCGGTTCGGCGCTCGGTAGCGGACCCGCCAGCTCGCTCGGCGAGGGCTCGGCGAAGATCTCGTCGGCGGTCTCGCGCGCGACCTCGGTCGCATAGCCGGCGTAGGCCTGCGGAGCGACGACGGCGAGCGCGAGGATCGCGACGATCGGGATCACCTCGACCCGACCCGGGCGCGGCAGGCTTGGATCCCACAGGCTGGCGGCGACGGCGAGCAACCGCCAGACGAGGAACAGCAGCTGGAGTGCCAACAGGCCCCACAGGACGGCGGGATCGAAGAGCGTCGCCGCGAGGCGTGGAAGGCTAGTATTCGCCACCACGAGCGCACCGATGAGGATCGCGCCGATCACCGGCAACCCGAACATAGCGGCACGGCGGCGACGGCCAGCGAAGAGATGTCCGAGTCCCGGGAACAGCGCGTCGAGCAGCGCGGGGACGTAACGGCGGCGTCCCTCCCCACCGGGCGTTCCACCGTTTCTGCGCATCGGACGTGCCTGGTGGCGACCAGGTCTCACCGGCCTGACGGGACCGGTCCCCTCGCTGGACACGCGCCGCAGGGTAGCAGACGAGCCAGGGATCGCTCCGTGGTGCCCGCTGGTACGGGGTGCGATGATCGGGAGGTCGTCGTTGGGCAACCTCGGGGATCGGGGCGCCATGATCGCTTCGCTCGAACACGGAAGAGACGCTGCTCGCCGTCGCGAGTGGTCGGACGCGGTCGATGCCCTGACCGCTGCCGATCACGACGAACCGTTGTCGCCGGACGACCTCGAGCTGCTCGGCAACGCTGCATGGTGGACGGGCCGTCCTGATGCAGCGAGTGAGGCGCTCGAGCGAGCGTTCGCGGGGTACGAAGCGGCGGGCCGTATCGAGGACGCAGCCCGTGTCGCCATCTACATGGCGTACCACGCCTCGCGAGCGATGGCGTTCGCGCTCGGTGCCGGCTGGGCGGCGCAGGCCGACCGCCTGCTCCAGCAGGTCCCCGGATCACCGCTCCACGCGTGGAAGGGCGTCTTCGAGACGGCGGGTGCACTCGGCGAGGGTCGTTTGGACGTCGGTCTCGAGGCGGCCGACCGGACGATCGCGATGGCACGCGAGCTTGGCAATGAGGAAGCGCTGTACATCGCGATGGCGTTCAAGGGGATGGGCGAGGCGATCGGCGGACGGTGGAAGGACGGCGTCACCCTGCTGGATGAGGCGTCCGCGGCAGCGTTGTCGGGCAGGCTCGAGCTGAGCGCGGCGAGTGACGTCCTGTGCATCACGATCGGCGCCTGCCGGAACCTCGGCGACCTCGAGCGCGCGGCGCAGTGGGCAGAGGCGAGCGAGCGCTGGATGCACCGGAACGGCGCAGGCGGGTACCCGGGGATCTGCCGGATCCATCGCGCCGAACTCAAGATGCTCCACGGCCGGTGGTCCGAGGCGGAGGAGGAGGCCCGCGCGGCGTGTGACGAACTCGAGCGGTTCCACCTCCTCGATGCAGTGGGGATGGCTCACAACGCGATCGGCGAGGTCCGTCTCCGGATGGGTGACCTCGACGGAGCGGCTGAGGCGTTCGACCGCGCGTACGAGTTCGGCGACGACGGCCAGCCGGGGTTGGCGAGGCTCCAGCTCGCGCAAGGTCGGATCGACGAGGCGCGGCGGTCGATCGGACGTGCGCTGGCGGCCACCGTCACCGACGGCTTCACGGACCGAGCGGCGCGCGGGCGGCTGCTTCCGACTCAGGTCGAGGTCGCCCTCGCCGCGAGTGACTTCGAGACCGCTCGGCTCGCGGTGGACGAACTCGAGTCGATCGCCACCGACTTCGACCGCCCGCTCCACAAGGCGGGCGCCCTCACGGCCCGGGGCGAGCTGTTGCTCGGCGAGCAGAAGCCGGTCGAAGCGTCACCGGTCCTCGGCCGATCCTGGCGCTTGTGGCAGACGAACGACCTGCCCTACGAAGCTGGTCAGGCGCGGCTCCGCTATGCCGAGGCGCTGGCCGCCGAGGGTGACGCCGACACCGCGAGACGCGACCTCCTCGCCGCTCGCAAGATCTTCGAGCAGCTTGGCGCCATGCGCGACGTCCGACGGGTCGACGAGCTGCTCGACGAGGCAGGCACGCAGACGGCCCTGGTGCCGGCGACCACCGCGACCAAGACGTTCATGTTCACGGACATCGTCACCTCGACCGACCTCGTCGGCGTGATCGGCGACGAGGCCTGGACCGAACTCCTGGCCTGGCACGACCGGGAACTCCGCCGATCGTTCGCGCACCATCGAGGCGAGGAGGTCAACCACACCGGCGACGGCTTCTTCGTCGCGTTCGAGCTGGCGTCGGACGCGATCGGATGCGCCGTCGACATCCAGCAACGGCTCGCGCGCCACCGACGCGAACACGGATTCGCCCCATGGGTCCGGATCGGATTGCACACGGCCGAGGCGACTCGGAGGGGGCGCGACTTCTCCGGTCGTGGCGTCCACATCGCCGCTCGCGTGGGCGCCGCCGCCGGTCGCGAAGAGATCCTCGCGACGGACGCGGTCACGGCGGCAGCAGGACCCAGCCGATTCCGAGTCTCGGAGCCACGGCCACTCGCACTCAAGGGCGTGCGGGAACCCGTCGAGGTCGTGGCCGTCGACTGGCGTTCAACCGGCTGACGCCTCGTGGATCCGCAGGGACACGTCCAGTAGTCGGAGATCGACCAGCAATTCCCGGATCTCTGCAGGCCGAAGCCCGGCGAGGCTGGCGACGACCGCCGCTCGGGGCGTCGACCCGATCCCGGCGACGCGGTGACCGCGCGTCTCCGCGATCGAGACCCAGCGCTCCCCAGCGTCGCGCAAGGAGATGTCCGCCTGGAGCCCAAGCGGATCGGCAGAGAGCCTGAAGCGGACCGAGCCCGAGCGGGTCGCCTCCCTCGTGGTTTCGTCTGCACTGTCCATGCTCAGAACCTACGTGCCCGTTGTGACAGCTAGTGCGTCACGACCGGCGGCTCGGGCGAGGTCCGGATGGCGCGGTCAGATCGAGACTCCGGACCACGACGGCGGATCGCTCGCCGGGAACGACTGGTCGGACTGTTCATCCACGGAGTCGGGCGGCTTGCCGAGCGGGGCAGCGACCTCCGAGGCCTCGTCGGATGCCGGATCTTGCCGGTCGATGCGACCAGACTCCTGCGTTTCCCCCGCGACTCGTGCCATGACGTCTCAACTCTACCGTTCGATATGGTGACGCCCAACGCGCCACTCGGTTGAGGCGAACTGGCGGGTCGCGGTAGACTCGGCGTCGCCCATTCGGGCATCACTCATCCGGTTTTCGGATGGGCATGCGGGATGCGCGGCTGATCCATCCCGGGAACGTGGGCCGGACGGGTCGGTTCACCACTGGCGAGTGGCCAAGCGGTAAGGCGCCTGACTCTGGATCAGGAGACCGAAGGTTCGAATCCTTCCTCGCCAGCCAATCCTCTAAACACCAAACGATCCCGACGGACGCTCCGCCAGGGTCTCCTCACCCGGTGGAGCACCCCTCAGCCGTTATCCGTCCACACCGCCACTGGGATGCTCTTTCCGCTTCGGACGACGTTTCGCCGGGATGCTTTCGCCGTGGTCGATCGCGCCGTGCTGCCCCGGGGGCCGATCCCCTCTCAGTCGCCGGGAACGTTCGACGTCCCCCTGAGCCCCGTCCGCCTCGCGCCAGCGTGGCGAGTTCCCGTCGAAGCCGTCGGGCGCTGGCGACGTCTCTTTCGGTCTAGGCACCCGAGGACCGGAGGACGGTGAGTCGTGGCATGTCGCCTCCTGAGGATGGGCAGGTCGGGCGTGGCCGCGATCTCATCCGTCACCTCTCTCGCGCAGGAGGTCCACCAGGATGCCGCGGCCGATGATGCGATACACGGTACTGCGTGGTTCGTGTCCGAGATGGGTGTACGCCGTACGCGGCAACACAGCGGCGCTGTCATCGTCGATCGTATCGGCGCGTTCGCGATAGAGCGCCCGCACCTCGTCGAGCGGATATAGGCGATCGCCGCAACCTTCGCACCTATACCGGGATGTCTCCACCGGGACAGCCTACAGCCCAGCCCACTCCCATCGATATGCGTGGCGCACGTCCGAGATCATCCGTCGCGCCGTTGCAACATCTCCACGCGGGGGGTGCACTGTATGGTGGCCTTCCTCCCTTCTTTGCCCCGTCAGTCGGCGTCGCAACCAGGGGCCCGTTAGAGGCCACCACGATGCCGAACCGCGGCGAGTTCCGCGCGATCACGGACCAGATGATGGAGATCATCGACAAGCTCCGCGTCCTCGAGGTCGACAAGCGTGCCGTCGCACTCGGGACGCCCGAATTCGTGCGGCTCGCCGTCGCGGCGGAGGAGCAAGCCAGGCTGGCATTCCGCTGGGCGCAGCTCCAGCACCAGATGGCCGTCGAGACGGCGGCACGCGTCGCGCGCGGTGAACAGGCGCCCGACATCCACCTCGTGGAGGTGATCCCGCGCCCCATCGACCGACTCCTCGCGGATTGGCGCGAGGCACAGCTCAGGCTCGAGATCGCGCGTCCGGGCAGTCCCGAGGCCGAGGCGGCCACGAACCAGATCGAGCGACTTCGGGAGGAGTATCAGGTCTCGTTCGCTCAGCACGGACCAGAGGATCTCGGGGCTCACCCCGCGTATCGAGTGAGCTCCCCGAATCTCGTGGATGGCGAGACGTCCTAGTCGTCAGGTTCCCTCGGCATCGCGTCCTCCGTGGCGTCGAATCGCTCCCGCGCCTGAGTCTCCTCCACACGCGCCGTCGCCAGCGTCTCGTTGGCGTTGGATCGGCGGTCGCGGGTGTGGGCCACCCGGTCACGGGCTTCGCTCGCGGCGTCGGCAGCACTCGTGGCGGCTCGTTGGGCGGCCTCGCTGGCCTGCTCGGCCATCGTCGCGATCCGTTCGTATGCGACGAGGTCGTGATCAGCCTGCTCAACGGCGTCGGACGCAAGCGCCGCCAGTCGTGCCGCAAGCTCGGCGGCTCGTGCCGTATCGCGCCACACGTCCAGGAGTTCGGCCTGAGTCGGGCGTTCGTCGTCCACGTTCCGCGGAGCGTACGCCCCGCTGGCCCGTCCTGACGGTAAGCCGGCATATCAAACGGGCGTCATTCGTCGGCTCGAACCGGGCGGTCCACTAATGCGAAACCGCCCCCACGCAGACCGCGTACTTCGAGTACGCGAGCCACGACCGGCTCGTCGATCTCGGAGTCGCAGCAATGTCTTCCACACGCATCCTTTCCGTCCTGGCCGTCGCCGTCCTCGCCGTCGCTGCATGTACCTCAGGTGCCGCGGGTCCCGTCGCCAGTAGTGGCGGCGTCTCAAGCGCCGCCGGCGTCACCGTCGGTTCCGCCAGCTCGCCGAGCTTTGGCACCGTGCTGACCGGGCCGAACGGGATGACTCTGTACACGCACGCAGGCGATACCGCCACGTCCTCGAGCTGCACCGGCAGCTGCGCGACCACCTGGCCGCCCCTCGAGACCAAGGGCCAGCCGATTGCCGGCTCGGGAGTCACCGGCCAGCTCGGCACGATCACCCGCCCCGACGGCACGACGCAGGTCACCTATCGCGGCCTCCCGCTCTATTACTGGCAGGGCGACACGAAGGCCGGCGACACGACGGGCGACGGTGTCGAGGGCTTCTCCATCGCCACGGTGAGCGCGTCCGAACCTGTGCCCGCCGCCTCGGTCGCGGCGCCTGCCCCCAGCTCGGGCGGCAGGTACGGGTACTGAGGCTCGAGACCCGAGCAGACAACGGCCCCGGGGTCCACGTCCCGGGGCCGTCGACTTCCCGTCGGTCCGATCAGCACCTGCGTGCGTCTAGCCTGCCACGACGCTCCCTCCGCCTTCGCGTGACCCAGGAGCCGAGCTCCCGTGCAAGGTTTCCCGCCCCCGCGCGTCGGTAGTCTTCGAGCGGGCTGATCAGCCGCGTGTCAGGCTGAGCACGAAGGGGCATGCATGGATCGCACTAGGCGCCGGACGGTCCGTTGGACGGTAGTCGCTTCCCTTTCGCTGATGCTAGGTGCAGCGGCGTCGGTATGGCCGTCCATCTCCGCGGCTGCAACCGATACCACCGCTCCCACCGTGTTCTCGCCCGTCGTCCGGTTTCGACCGCTGGTCAGCTTCATCGAGAACGCGTGGGTCAGCATCACCATCGTCGGCCGTGATGCCGGTAGTGGCATGACGGCGACTCCGGACTGGGCCGTGAGCCGCAACGGTGGCCCGTTCAGGCACTTCACCCCGCCGTCGACGACAGTCACCTGGTCCGAGGTTTCAGGCGGCGTTCCCCACAAGGCCGCCGTCGTGGCCTTCCGGACGCTCGCTTTGGATGGTACGTACCGGTTCGCCAATCGCGTGTTCGACCGCGCGGGCAACGCAAGCCGTTGGATCTACGGGCCGACGATCTCGCCGCGGCTCATCCAGGAGTCCGCCACCAACATCGTCTACTCGGCGGGCTGGGCCCTCGTATCAGATCGGAGTTGGTCCGGCCTGACCGCGAAGGAGTCAGCCGTCGCCGGCGCGAAAGCGACTATGCGGGTATCGGCGCGAGCGGTCGCATGGATCGCCCGGCAGGGCGAGGACAAGGGGGAGGCCGAGATCCGGATCGACGGTGTCCTGGTCGCGACTGTGAACCTTTATCGGGTCCAACCACCTCTTTCACGTCCGCTGATGTTCACAAAGACCTGGAGCACGGCGGGTCTGCACACGATCCAGATCACCGTCGTTGGCACTCCCGGTCACCCTGTCGTAGACATCGACGGGTTCCTCGTACTCCGCTGACGACACAAGCGTCTGCACGACCAGGCCCTGTTCTACGCGTACGCGCCGTTCGAATGTTTCGGGTCCCAGCGTGAACGTTCCTTACTGGAGAACTTATCGGTTGAGGGACCGGGGCTAGGTAGTCTCTGTGCTCGGCCCCCAGTCCCCGACTTTCCCCCCGAGTCGGCGCGCGGCTGGGGGTCACTGATCCAGCATCCGCCGCCGCATCCACCTCCCCGGTTGCGCCACGGTGTAGGGTTTGAGGGGCGCCCCGTCAGCTCCGAGGGGCCTCGGCAACGGTCCCGGATGTGCGGTCCAACGACCCAGACGTCTGTTCTCCGCCTTCCGGACCGACCGAGGGATCGCCGCGAGCCTCCATCAACGCCAGGTACGCCCTCCGCCGGTCCTGTTCGATTGTTCGAAGGCGGAGCCATTCCGCGGTCGCCGGCGAAGCGTCGTCCAACGCCCTCTTCGCGTCGAGCCATGCGTCGACCGCCGCATGGAGATCGGGCATCCGATCAGCGGTTCCTGCGCGATCGCCGCGTCCGGCGGGGCTTGGCGGGCCTCCTCGTCGGTCGGTCCCGGTCGTCGTCGCGCCGGAGCAGGATCCGCTCGATCTCACGGCGCGCGTCGCGCAATCGGGCGAGCGGGTCGAACCTCCGTCGTCGTGCCATCGGCTATGCCCTCGCGGTCGAGTGACCGGTTTCCAGGGATCGCATCGCCGCCTTCCTGGTGATCTCGCTGACCTCGCAGCTACCGTAGGAAGGAGCCCGATGCGGTCGCACTCCATCGCGTCGTCGACGACGGCACACCGGCATTTCGATAGACGGGCGAACTCACACCCGTAGCGGGACCTTGGGACCTGCGTACGCCTGTCGCGGCTCACGGGGGCGGTGTCGAGGCCCTGCGGCGTCAGGATCGCGCGAGCGTTCCTCCGCTGCGTACCGCGGCGACGACATCGGCGATCGCCCGTGCGGATATCGCCGCACCTTCCCGACTCGTGATCAGGGAATCGTGCGTCTGACCCGGCGCGACACGATGACTGCTATCCGACGACAGGCGGACCATCGCCTCCTGAGCCTCGGGCCACCCTTCCTGGGCATCGACAGGCGCGGTCACGACGACGAGGGGCTTGTCGCCGAGCGAGGTCAGCCGGGCGGCCTGCGCGAGCGTCGCTGGCAGCACAGCGAACTCATCACGTTGGCCCGACAAGAGGCGCGGTGTGGACTCTTCTGCGAGTTCCGCACCAGCGTACGGAGCGGGCAGGTCGGCAGGCAGCGATGCGCTGATCACGCGATAGATGCCGACCCTGGCCACGGTCGGCAGAAGGGCCGTTACGAGTGTGATCGTGGCGTACGAGGACGGGTAGGTGGGCAGTGATTCGAATGCGTCGGCGGGCTGCGCGTCGAGCAGCACGATCCCGGCGACCTCATCGGGGTATGTCGCCGCGAAGACGCGGACGTACGGGCCCCCGGTGGAATGCCCGACGAGCACGAAAGGTGCCGGGATGCCGGCGTTCGCGAGAAGGGTATGGAGATCTGCCGCGACCGCGTCCCCGTCCTGTGGAGCCCCAGCGTCGTCACTCCCCCCTCGTCCCGCTCGGTCGTAAACGCACACGCGACTCGTGCCACCCACGGTGTCGACGATCCGACCCCAGTAGGGCGAACTCTCCCCCAAGCCTGACTCGAGCACGACCGTCGGGTCACCGGTGCCAGAGCACTCGATGTGCATCACGCGTCCACCAACGTCGATGGACGTTCCGCCTATGGGATACGTCGCATCGTCGCGCGCGGCCGACAGCGTCTCGAAGGCACCACCGACGGCGACCCCGCCGAGCACGAGGACGATGGGATAGACCAGCCACCGAGCACCACGTGGCAGGTCGCGTCGGACCTGCCTGAAGATCCAGATCGCGAGGATCAGGAGCGCGGGTGGCCACACCCAGCTGAGAAGGGCCATCGTCGGCGCACGCGGCGCAGCCAGGATCAAGCCCAGGCCGACGAGAGCCATCGCGACGGCCGGCACGAATGCCCAGCGTTGGGGGCGATCGGTGAAGCGCGTGGACAGTACCGCCAGCAGGAACCAACCGATCCCGAAGGCGGCGAGGACGGACCCCGTCACGACGGCTTCGGTCGCGCCTCTGGCGGGCCCGACGAGGAAGACGATCGTCAGGATCAGACCGATCGCCAGCGAACCAGCAACGACGAGGTAGATGGATCGGCCAGGACGTTTACCGGCGACAGCCAAGGGCGGCAGTATGGCGGTCTCGCTCGCCGTGCGTCACGACCCCGAACATGAAAGGACCCCCGGCGAGCGTCTCGCCGAGGGTCCTGACGCTTGGCCCTTCGAGCGGAAGCGGTCAGGCGGCAGACCGCCGCTGATCGGCCCTCGCCAGTGTGCGGGCGCCGAGATAGCCGCCGACCGTCGCGGCGATCGCAGGCAGGACCATCCCGACGAACGCGCCAAGGGACGAGTTGCGAACTCCCTCGATCGCCTGCTGCGGATCGACGCCCTGCGGGGTCGGCGCGCCCATCTGCTGGTACTGTCGGAACAGGTCGCCGGCCGCTCCGAACAGCGATCCGAGGCCGAACGCGGCGAGGGCGAGGATCAGCACGACGCCCAGCGCCCACACGAGAAAGCCGTTCACGGCGCCATACGGTCGCTGCATGACGGTGGCGGTCCGGCTCGCCATGAACCCGCCCAGGAAGAACGCAACCAGGCCGATGACCGCGCTGGCGATCGCGCCGCCCAACCCGGCGGCGGCCGCGTCCGCTCCGGCCGTCACCGCCACGGCACCGACTGCAACGGCTGCGATGCTGAGCAGCAGGAACGCGGCGAGCGCTGTCACGAGGCCAGCCCAGATCGGTCCCCATCGGACACGGTCGGACCAGTCGTCACGTGCCATCGGAGTCTCGAGGGGAGCAGCCGCTGCGTACGCGCGCCTGCCGTCGGTCACGCGACGTCCTTCACGCACCCGGTCATTGCCGTCATGTCCATCGATGTCACCGGGACGGTGGACGTCGATCGTCTCCTCCTCGATCTCGCGTTGCGTGGCCATTCATCACCTTCTATCGCTGAGACCGCTCATGATCGGACGCGGTCGTGGTGCGTCGATGCTCCCTTCTGCTCAGGGCCACCCAGCATCCACGCCGGCGGTCCGTTCGTTTCATCTGCGTGCCCGCGGTGCCCTGGGCGCGGCCAGGCCCGCTATGCGGTCGCGAACCGACTCGCGTCGAGCGTCTCTTCCGGGCGCAGATGGACGCGCCGCAGGAGCTGCGCGTTGAACGCCACGACGATCGTCGACAGGCTCATCGCGACCGCGCCGACCGCCATCGGCAGGTCGATCCCCCACGGCACGAGCAGACCCGCCGCGATCGGGATCGCGACGACGTTGTAGCCCGTCGCCCAGACAAGGTTCTCCACCATCTTCCGGTACGTTGCGCGCGACAGCGCGATCGCGGCGACGACGTCGCGCGGGTCACTCCGGACGAGTACGATGCCGGCCGATTCGACCGCCACATCGGTGCCGGCGCCGATGGCGATGCCGACGTCGGCTGTCGCCAGAGCGGGGGCGTCGTTGACACCGTCACCGACCATCGCGACCCGGCGGCCGCCCTCCTGGAACCGGCGGACCGCCGCAGCCTTGTCGGCGGGCAGGACCTGGGCCGCGACATCGTCGATGCTGAGCCGCCGCGCGACGCCGTCCGCGACGGCTGCGCTGTCGCCGGTGATCATCGCGACACGGATGCCGAGCCGGTGCAGGGCGTCGACCGCCTCCTTCGACTCTCGCCGGATCTCGTCTTCGAGGGCGATGATCCCGAGGATCCGGCCGTCGCTGACGACGTGCAGCACGGTGCGGCCCTGCCGATCCCAGTCCGCAGCCGCAGGATCAGCGGAGAGCCCGAGCTCCTCGAGCATCCGCGGTCCGCCCACGTACACCACGCGGCCATCGACCTTCGCCCGGGCGCCGCGCCCCGCGACCGCTTCGAATTCGGTGGCAGCGGGGGTCACGATGTCCCGCCGACGAGCGCCCTCGACGATCGCACGAGCGAGGGGATGCTCCGAGTCACGCTCGACGGCAGCCGCCGAGGCGAGGACGTGTTCGACATCCGCTGCACGAGCGGACACATCGACGAGCACTGGCTCGCCCTTGGTGAGCGTGCCCGTCTTGTCGAAGATGACGGTGTCGACATCGCGCGCTCGCTCGAGGGCTAGGCGATCCTTCACGAGCAGCCCATTGCGTGCACCGAGTGATGTGCCGATCGCGATGACGAGCGGGATCGCCAGCCCGAGCGCGTGCGGGCAGGCGATGACGAGCACCGTCGCCGTCCTGACGAGCGCGCCTTCCACATCGCCCAGGAGCCACCACACGACGAGCGTGATGGCTCCGGCGGCAAGCGCGATCCAGAACAACAGCGCCGCCGCTCGGTCCGCCAGCGCCTGGGCCCGGGAGCCGGACGCCTCGGCGGCGGCGACCATGCGCATGATCCCCGACAACGCCGTCGCCTCGCCTGTCGCCGTGACCCTGATCCGAATCGACCCGCCTGCCGCGACCGTCCCGGCGACCGCCCCATCGCCTAAGGCTTTCGACACCGGCCGCGATTCGCCGGTGATCATCGACTCGTCGACGTCCGCGGCACCGTCGACGACGGCGCCATCGGCGGGGACCCGTCCGCCGGGTCGCACGAGCAGGACGTCGCCCTCACGCACCTCGGCCAACGGCACGACCTCCGTCCCGTGGTGAGTCACACGCTCGGCCGTGTCGGGCAACAGCTCCGCCAGGGCGGCGAGGGCGCCGCGAGCCTGGGCGATCGAGCGCATCTCCAGCCAGTGGCCGAGCAGCATGATCGTGATCAGGGTCGCGAGCTCCCACCAGATCTCGACGTCGAAGAGACCGAGCGTCCCAGCCCACGAGGTGACGAACGCGACGACGATCGCCAGCGAGATGAGCGTCATCATCCCGGGTTGCCGGTCGGCGAGCTCACGCTGGGCGCCGCGCAGGAACACCAAGCCGCCATACAGGAAGACGACGGTGCCCAGGATGGCCGGGACGTACTCGAGGCCGGGTATCGCCGGCAGCGAGTAGCCCAACCATGTCTGGATGTCGTGGCTCAGCAGCACGACCGGCACGGTGAGGATCAGGCTCAGCCAGAACCTGTCGCGGAACGTGGCGACCGAGTGGCCCTCGTGACGGTCGTGCCCGCCGTGCGGCATGTCGCCGTGGTGTCCGGCGTGACCTCCGACGGTGGCGGTCGGCGAGGTGTCCTGGTGGTGCTGCGCGTGGTCGTCCATGGATCCGTAGATACTCCTGGGGGGTATCATCCCACGCGCGTCCACCCGGGACCTGCTACCTCAGGTCGCCGCGCCCTCCGATGTGACGTCGAGGTCGATCTCGAACGCGTCACGCTCGATGTCGTCGACGACTGCGATGACCTCGCGGACGGCCTCCTCCGCATCGTCGAGGCGGGTGGCCTTCGTCATCACCTCAGGTCCGCCTCGGACCCGCATCAGCCAATACGGTCCGTGCGGCTCGGCGGTGACGTCGTACACGGCTCGGGCGTGCTCGGTGTTCAACCGCTCGTAGGCCATGCGCAGGTCCTGTTCGACGAGACGCAGACGAAACCAGTCCGCCGTCCCGGAGGGTGCCTCGGACAGCGCCCGCTGTGCCGCACGCCACGCCTCGAAGGCGTCGAGTACCTCACCAGGCCGGGTCATGACCCGCGACCTCTCGCACGCGCTGATCGCCCCCGGACAGGCACGCTACACCTCCTCGCTTCTGGGGGTCGCGCGGACGATACGGAACACGTCGCGTACGCGGACACGCATGATGCCGCCGCAGCGAAACAGCGACGTTGCGACGATGAGTCCCCGCCAGGAGATCAGGCGGGCAGGGTGACAGGGGGGCGTAGAATCGCGATAGCGCGCGTAGCGCAGAGGGGTCCGGGTTCGCGATGTCGAAGGCCGTGGAGGAAGTCCTTTCGGCATGGAGGGATGCCGAGCGCGTCCTCGAGGTGCTCCCCCCGGTCGGGCGGGACCACGAGGATGTGGCGATCGCTGTGTCGCGCCTGCGGACCACCTACCGCTCGCTCACCAGCGGTAGCGACGCGAGCCATGCGGCGATCGTGGCCAGCCACTCGACGGTGGAGGACACGCGCGCGCTCCTCGCAAGGCTCAGGGGACCAACGTCGCGCTGAGCGTCGCGCGGGCATCCGTTCGAGGGGCTGATGGAGAGATTCGGACCGAACTCAGCGGTCGTCGAAGCCGCCCTCGACCGCGCCGCCCGCCTGAAGGAGGGTGAGGCGATGGCCCTCTGGGAGGCGCATCTCAAGGAGCGTGAACGGGAAGCACTCTTCCACGCAGCGCTCAGCGCCGTGATCGACGCGAGTCACGTCAACCGACGTCGCTCGCAGATCCGCATGGCCGAACAAGCGGGCCGGGCGGTCGTCACCGTCTATCCCGGCACGAGCCTCGGCGAGGCCATCGGCGGCTGTGTCGGCCGGCTTGCCGAGGCGTTGGTCGTCGCGGACACGCTCGACGCCGCTAGCGTCGAACCCCTCGTTCGCCCGTGGCTCGAAGCAGTCGGGCCGCTCGGGCCGTTGGCCCCGGGCGAGGCCGCACGGCCGTAGCGCGGCATGTCCGGCTACGGCCAGGATGTCTCGCGCAGCGGCAGGACGGTCAACTCGGGGACGACGGATCCGGGCGGCATCTCGAGCACGAACCGGATCGAGGCTGCGACATTGGCCGGGTCCTGGAGCACCTCTTGATCGAGATCGGGGAAGCGGTCGAGCAGGAATGGCGTGCGCATCCCGCCGACGATCAGCGCAGTCACGCGGATGCCGTCCTTCCGGAGTTCGGAGTGGAGGGCGTGCGAGAACCCGAGCAGGCCCCACTTGGACGCGTGGTACGCCGTCGCTTCCGGCCACGCCCGCTTGGCCGCCGTCGAACAGACGTTGATGACGTGGCCCGACTCGGCCTCGCGGAGAGCACCCAGTGCGGCCCGTGTCATCGTCACGGCGCCCCGCAGATTCACGTCGAGGACGCGGTCGAACTCGCCTGCTGATAACGACTCGAACGGCTTCGTGACGTCGGTCCCAGCGTTGTTCACGAGGACGTCGACGCGCCCGAATCGCGCGACGATGCGGGCGATGAGCGTTTCGGCCGCCGACTCGTCCCGCACATCGAGCCTTGCGGCGAGGGCGGAGCCACCGCCCGCGACGATGTCGCCCGCCGTCGACGCGGCGGCCCGCGGATCGAGGTCGGCGATCACGACATGGGCGCCGGCAAGACCGAGCTCGCGCGCCGTGGCAGCGCCGAGTCCGCTGGCACCACCGGTGACCAGACAGACTCGGCCGTCCAGGGAGAGCGGTCGGACCATGGAGCGGGGCTCATGCCGCTCGGTGAGCAGAGTCATTTGGTCATCACCTCGGTCTGTTCCGGGCGCGGTGAGGACGTCGGCCTCGCGCGACCGGGCGGGATAGGCGGCCACGCCGCCCCGTCGAGCGACGGGCGGACGGAGGATCGGCGCTCAGCGCCGAGCAACAGGCTGGCGGCGTCGACGACGCGACGCGGATCGATGGCCATGCACGGATGACCTTCGAGGGGGCAATCGAACAGGCGGCACGGGGCGCACGGCGTGGGTCGGACGAGCACGATGTGGCGCGTCCGGCGCGGGGCCCATTCGGCCTCGCGGTCGGTGCCGGCGAACGTTACGACGACGGGACGATCGAACGCGTCGGCGAGATGCATCGCCAACGAGTCGTTCGCGAGTACGAGGCCGGCGCGCGCGATGACCGCGGCGGCCTCGGCGAGGGAGGTCCGACCGACGAGATCGACCGCGTCCGGGACTGCCGCCACGATGGGGGCAGCGAGCGGCCGCTCCTTGGCAGTGCCGATGACCACGATCGGCCGCCCGGTCCCTGCGCCGATCGCCGCCGTCGCGCGCGCGAAGGACGCCGGATCGTAGCGCCGGGCCGCACAGCTCGCGCCGGGGGCCACGACGACCGGGGCCTCGTCTTCCGAAAGGGACGCGAGCAGCCGTGCGACGGCCGCGTGCGCCTCGTCCGAAACGTATGCCTCCAGTCGGGCGTCGCCGGTCGGCACCCCGATCCCGCGCAGCAGGTGGAGGTTCCGTTCGGCCTGGTGGATGGGCGCAGGACCGTCGATGGGGTGACTGAGCACGCCGCCCCCGAAGGACTCCTCATGCCCGACGCGTACCGGGATGCCCGCGAGGTAGCAGGCGTATCCAGCGGCGAACGGGGTCTGGCTGAAGCTCGTGAGGATGATCGCTGCGTCTGCTCGGAGCGAGCGCAGGCGCTCGATGGCCGCGGTCTCCCGTCCCGGATCGAACGCGAGCGATCCGTTCGCGTCCTGCCAGACCGTCCGCCACGGCACGACCTCGTCGACCCACGGCAGCAGCTCGGCAGCGTCCGCCCCGACGGGCGAGGCCAAGAGGGTGAGATGCGCGTCCGGGTACGCGAGGCGAAGAGCGCGGATCGTCGGTCCGGCCAGGATCACGTCGCCCGCGTTGTCGAGGCGAAGGACGACGATCCGGCGGGCGCCAGCCAGGGCATCGGACGCCGACGATGGCGAGCTGCTGGAAGGGAAAGCGGCGGTATCCGACACGGGCAACACTCGCGGCGTCTGTTGGGGGCCGAGGAGCAGTGTCGGTCCGGCGCACTCGCGCGGTAGGTACGGTGTGGTCCAGACGGTTGCAGATACGTATCTCTGCTTCTCCCGCGCCTCGCCGAGCACGGCGATGGGACGTCCCCGCCGTGCGCGGCGGCGCGTCCAACCGCAACGACAGCAGAGCCTGATGCAACGTTCCTGCAAGACATGTCGGAGCAGCCGCACCCGATGATGGCGGACGCATGGTGACGAGCCCGCGCCCGGTCGAACCGGCCCTGATCACGATCCCGACGTCCGATTCGGCCTTCCGGGAGCACGTCCACACGCTGTCAGGCGCCGAGACGCCACGTGATCTCGAGGCTCGCTTGCGACGGATCTTCCCCCGCGTGGTGGTTCGCGAGCGGACGATCTCGGGAGCTCCGGCGTGGTACGTGTATCGCGACGGAGCGTGGAGCCCGTCGCTGACCGGCGACTGGTGGGAGGACCCGCGGCTGCCCCGCGTGAGCGTGTCCGCTGACGGCTGGTTCCAGGAGGCGAATGCCACGGCTCGAGGGCTCCTGGGGATCGAGGGGGACGATCCGTCCACGCACTACTTCACGGATTTCATCGTCCCGGGGACCCTCGACGATTCACTCAACCTGTTCCGGATCATCGGCGGCGGCAAGATCCTGGATGCGACGATCCTCCTGCGTCCGCTGTCGGGCGATGTGATCGCCTTGGACATCCACGCGCAGCGTGTCGGGGACGCGATCGTCGCGGTCTTCCGCCTCGCCGGCGACGTCCCGCCGCCGACCGTGACCGAGGTCGTCGGCCGGCCGGCAGAGCTCCGCTTCGTCCCGGCGACCGATGTCGCGTTCCGAAGCTACGCTCAGCGCGCGGTCGAACGGATGCCGGAGCCGACGCCGGAGGGCCTTGCCATCCGCTTGCACCGCCTGTACCCGCGCGCGACGGTCGAGGCCCACGGCGGACGCTGGATCATCCGGCGCGACCGCGAAACGAACGAGAGCCAGAACGGGCGCTGGTGGAAGGGGACGGATCTGCCGCGCGTGCGGTACGACGCCGAAGCGCTGATCCTGGAGGCCAATGACGCGGCTGAGGCATTCTTCGGGCAGCCCTTGATCGGCCACTACTGGCAGGAGTTCGTCACGCCCGGATCCACCGACCAGGTCGGCATCATGCTCGAGATCCTCGCGGACATCGGTGCAGCCGAATCGCGCTTTCGTATGCCGCGTGGCGACGGACGGATGCTGGAGTTCGACTCCTATACCGAGACCGTCGGGGACGAGTTCGTGACCGTGTTCCGTCGCGCCCAGACGCCGTGACCCGGCTGCGCTGGTTCGGGCACGCCACCGTCAGGCTGGAGCTCGATGACGTCCAGTTCCTGTTCGATCCCTTCCTCGTCGGCGGCATCGGCCCGGTCCGTCGTCGCCGCAAGTCCCCGGATCTCGAGGTCGCGCCGGTCCAGGCCGTGCTCGTCTCCCACGCGCACCAGGATCATCTCCATCTGGCGAGCCTTCGGCAGCTCGACCGCTCGACGTCCGTCGTGGTGCCGCGCGGGACGGGCCGCCTCGTAGAGGCACAGGGCTTCGAGGCCGTGCACGAGGTCGATGTCGGCGACGAGCTGACCATCGGTGGCGTGAAGGTCCGGACCGTCCCCGCGGCCCACGACGGCCGCCGGATGCCCTTCGGCCCGGCGGCGCCCGCGGTCGGCTATGTGCTGGACGGCGAGGAGCGCGTGTACTTCGCCGGCGACACGGATCTGTTCCCGGGCATGGCCGATCTCGCCGGGGATCTCGATCTCGCGATCCTCCCGATCGGCGGTTGGGGGCCGACACTGCGGACCGGCCACCTGAACCCCTCGACGGCGGCGGCAGCGCTACGGCTGCTGCGGCCTCGCACGGCAGTCGCCGTCCACTGGGGGACGTTGTGGCCCGTCGGTATGGGTCGGGTCCGCCGTCACCGATTCGAGGACTCGGGCGACCAGTTCATCGAGGAGGCCCACCTAACGGCACCGGACGTGACGGTGCCCGTGCTGCTCCCCGGAGATTCGTTCGAGGTGCCGCCGCGGCGCACCGGCTGACGAGACGCGTTGCAGTTTTGCGACGACGCTGCAACGGCGCACGTCGGTCAGCGCGGGAGTCATGCTGGAGGCAGCGGGCAGCATCCTATGTGTGGTTGGAACCATGCCGAGCGTACCTAACGCGGTCGTCCTGAACCCTCGCAACGACGAGGTGTTCGTCGCGTTCGCGGAGGGAATCCTCGCCGAGGGTCAGACCACGCCCGGCGCTTTCCAACAGCGCCTTCGCGAGCGGTATCCTTCCGCGGTCGTCCGGCCGCGGGAGCTCGCCAGCGAGCCGTTCACGTTGTGGTACTGCTACCGCGACGGGAGCTGGACGCGGCCGTGGTAGCGAGGTGGCTGATGGATCGGTGGGATGTCGGATCTCGAGGGTGACCTTCGCGCGACCGCCGAGGACATCGCGGCCGACGCCGCACGGCTGAAGGAGATCGAGGAAGAGAAGTCGCGCCTGTCACCGTCCGACCCGCGGGTGACGGTGCTCTCGGCGGAGAGCGAAGCGATCGCTCGGCGCCTCGTCCCCAAGACCGTCGCGGAGCGCGAGATCTCGGATATCGCCGCCGAAGAGGACGGCCGCCAGTCCGCGTAGAGCGCTCAGGACGTCGCGGCGTTCGGTACGGCGGCCGCGTTGCCTACGTCAGATGCCCCCGACGGCGACCCTTCCGCGATCGGCGGCGCGTCGTCGGGGTCGAAGACGTGGAGGACGAGCCGCCAGGTCACGGCCACGACGCCCAGGAACGGGACGATCAGGAACATCCCGATGATCCCCGCGATCTGGCCACCGGCCGGGATCGCGAGCAGCACGATCGCGGGATGCAGGTTCACGGTCTTGCCGTAGACGAGCGGCGCCACGAAGTTGCCCTGGACGATGTTGATGACGAGCGTGTAGATGGCCATCAGCAGGATGTCGGTCGGGCTGCCGACGGCGACCGCTACCAGGAACCCGATGAACGTCGTGATGGCACCGCCGATGTACGGGATGAAGTTCCCGAAGAACGTGAGGACCGCGACCGGGAAGGCCAACGGGAGGCCCAGCAACGCCATGATCAGCCACTGGGTGACTGCGGCAAAGAGTGAGATCGTGCCCGTCCCGATCATGTAGCCGTTCAGGATGCCTGCGGACCGGCGCGCGATGTCGTCGAGCAGGTCGCGGCGTCGGCCCGACACACCGGCCAGCGCGCGCTCCCACCAGACGGCGCCGTCCTTGAGCAGGTAGAACGTGAGCAGCAGGGCAAGAAGGATCGCCACCGTCAGGCCGACGGCCTGCGAGAAGATCCCGAACACCTGGGTCGTCAGTCCCGCCCCGAAGGCCGCCACGACGTCCGCGAACGTGGCCACTCCGGTCTGCCGAGCACCCGCTTCGGCGACGTCCCGCGTCTCGGCGACGGATCCACCGATGGCGATGATGGCCATGGCAGCCGCTCCGAACACGACGACGGCGCTGCTCACGGTCGTTGCGAGGGCTGCCTGACCGCGTCCGAGCCCACGCGCCTCCAGGGCGCTCACCGCCTGCACCAGCGTCGCCGCAAGGACGAGGGCGAGGACGAGCGGGACGGTCACGCCGGGCACGGCAACGGCGGCCGAGATCGCGATCGCGATGAGGGCGACGACGATGAGCCCGCGCCAGCTCCACTGGGCCAGCCGATCGAGCCACATCGGCACGAGACTGGTCGACGTCTCGCGCCGGGCGCCCTCGAGGATCGTGGTAAGCGGCGCGGCGAATGCTTCGACGAGGATGACCGCGGGGACGGCCGCGGCCAGTCCGATGAGCCCGAACAGTGCGGCGCCCGCGGGAAGCGCGATCACGACGAGCGCCGGATGGTGCGGCAGCGGGCGCGTCAGCGCGCCCTTGAGCAGGCGCCGTTGCAGGAGTCCGACGGCGACCATCAGACCAAGGACGATCGTCGCGTCGACGACGCCATGCGTCGCCAACACCGCGAGCAGGACGATGCTCGATGCGACGACCGGGCCGATGTACGGGACGAACCCGCCGAGGAAGACGACGACGGCCAGCGGCCCGGCGAGCGGAACGCCAAGGATCGCCAGATATATCAGCGCGGCCAGCGCGTCGACGCCGGCGCCGAGTGCGGTCCCGCGGAGATAGGCACTCACGTTGTCCAGCGCCACGCTGCCGTGTTCGGTCACGACGGCCTGCTGGCCCGGGTCGAGGTCGCGGATCGCAGTCGACCACGCCTTGTCGTAGTCGTACAGCACGTAGAACGTGAGGAAGCCGCCCAGGATCACGACCGTCGCGGCATCGGCGATCGAGGCGATGACGGCCGACATCGCGCCGCCGATCCATTCCTGGAAGTCCGTCACCGATCCGGCGATGATCGCGACCGCCTCATCCGGGACGCCGACGCCCGAGAGGAATCCCGTGACGGCGGTGATCCCCTCACGGACGGCGTCGATGAGCTGCGTGACGTACGGCGCGAACGTCAACAGGATGATCGTCACGCTGATCGCCAGCGCCGACAGCGCGACGACGCACAGTACGGCGGCGGCCTTGCTGGCGGCCCACCCGCGTCCGCTCCTGACGTAGCGGTAAGCCGGCGCCACGCTGGCGGCCACGAGGATCGCGAAGATCACGGACGCCGTGACGGTCGAGAGGCGGACGGCCAGCGACAGGAGCACGAAGGCCATCGCCAGCACCGCGAGGATGCGCCAACCGAGGGCGGCGAGCCGGATCAGCCAGCCCGGGACGAACTCGCCGCCGGCAAGATCGAGCCCGGATCCTGAGCGGGGCGGGTGCGGGACGTCCCCTTCGACGGGTATGGGCCACCTCCTCACGGGCGACTTCAGCACGGCGGACCCCACCGACGGAAGGGCGGCCCCACCCGTGTCGGTGGGGGTGGGCTCGCATCCGTCGCGGACCGGGGCGGCGGGCAACAGGGAAAGACGCGGGCAGGCTCGCCCCGAGTTCGGATGCCAGCGCCATGCCGGGTATCGCCGGACGCGGCGACCATCGACGTCCGTCGCGCGGCGCCGTCACGTCGCCTCAGCCTGCGCAGATGAGCGGCGACAGAGGAGGACACGCATGAGTCGTCGGGCGCGTGTGGCGCTGATCACGCTGGTGGCGGCCGCGTGGGCATCCACCATCGGGATCACCGCATCTGCCGCGACGACGGTCGTGAACGGCGTGATCACCTCCGTCGATCCCCTGACCCTGTCGGAGGACGCGGTCGCCGTCGTGACGCTCGTCGACCAGACGGCCACGGACGGCGCGGGCGCGATCGTCGGTCTGGAGCGGATCGATCACGCCGCTTCGGTGCCGGTCGCCTTCCAGGTCCTGTACGACGACGCCGCGATCGACGACACGCATTCGTACGCCCTGTTCGCGGCCATCGTCGACGAGGGCGCCATCTACCAGAGCGCGGACGCCGTGCCTGTCATCACCGGAGGACCGCGCGTCAACGTCGAGGCTCCGGTCGTGCCGGCGCCGGAGCTTCCCGCGACGATCAAGGGGAGCGTCGTCCGGCCTGCCGACGCCGAGCTCACGACCCAAGCGGTCGAGATTGCCGTCCTCGTGAAGGAGGCGACGGGCACGGTCGTCAACGTCGCCCCGACCGTCGACGTGCCCGAGGACGGCGATATCCCGTTCGCCCTGGGATACGACCCGGAGCTCGTCGATGCCGCTTCCCACTACGTCGTCCGCGCGGCGATCGTCGATGAGGGCCGCGTGTGGGATTCCGAAGAACCGGCAGATGCCATCGTCGACGGTGCGCCTGTCGACTCGGTGGAGGTCGATGTCGTCGAGCGTCCCGAGCCACTGCCGATCCCGCCGACGCTCGAGCCGAGCCCGACGATCGCGCCGACCGAGGAACCGACGGAGGCTCCGACGGAGGCGCCGACGGAGCGACCGACGCCGGCACCTACCGAAGAGCCGACCGCCGCTCCGACCGAAGCCCCGACAGAGACGCCCACCACCGAACCGACCGCGACACCAGCGCCGACGGCGGAAGCGACGGCGACACCGGCGCCCACCGCAAGCCCGACTCCGGCGCCGACACGGACCCCACGGCCGACCGCCACGCCGAGTCCGACCCCATCGCCCTCGCCGAGTCCGTCTCCTACGCCCAGCCCATCGCCAACTCCCTCCCCAAGTCCATCGCCCACGCCATCACCGACCCCGAGCCCGTCACCGACGGCAAGCGCTTCGCCGACGGAAACCGCCTCTCCCGTCCCGGCGGCTGCCGGGACCGTCACGGGCACCCTCACGTACGTCGAGCCAGCGGAGCTGTCCCCGGCCGCGCGGGCCCTTGTGGTCCTCGTCGAAGGAGCCGGGAAGGCATCGGCCGGGTCGGTCGTCGCGAGCGAGATGATCATCGAGCCAGCCCAAGTTCCCGTCCCGTTCACGCTCGACTACAGCCACGTCGCGATCGACGAGGACGTGACCTACACGCTCCAGGCGACGATCGTCGACGGTGACCGGACGTGGGTGACGACGACGGGCACGCCGGTCATCACCAAGGGCAATCCGACGAGCGGCCTGACCCTCGCCCTGACGTACCGCGCCGACGTCCTCAAGGGCGACGTGACCGGGTCGATCAGCGGCGTCGACATCACGCTCGGCGACGAGGCCTTCTCGGCTGCCGTGTTGCTTGATCTCGCGACCGATACGACCGTCGGGATCGACGTCCACCTGCAGCCGGGGTCGACCCCGATCCGCTTCGCGATCCCGTTCGATCCCGCGAAGATCGACTCCGCGACGGACTATGTCGTCGCGGCCGGGATCGTCGACCAGGAGGCTCGCTGGGCGAACCGGGAAGGTGTCCCGGTGATCACCAAGGGCAACCCGATCTCGGACGTCACGGTCCCGGTGTCGGCGGTCGCGCTCAGCACGACGCCGCCCGAGACCGACGACGGCCGGAGTGCGCTGGTCATCGTGCTGCTCGCGCTCGGCCTGCTGGCTGCCGCCGTTCTCGTCTACCAGCGATCCAGGACCGCCGAGCCGGACATCGCGACGGCCGCTGCGGCCGTCGCACCGAGCGCGAGTCCCCAGGAGGACATGCCGGAAGCGCCCGCTGACGCCGGACTGGCCGAGCTCGTCACAGAGCCGGGAACGACCGAGCCGGAAACGACGGAGCCCGCCGTCCCGGAGGACGAGCGGGCCCCGGATGATGCGGGGGTCGTCTCGGACCGGACCGACGACGAGCCGTCGCCGCCGGCCCAGTAGGCGTCAGGCGGCCGCGGTCGACGGGACGAGCGAGCGGCTCATCCAGCCGCCCATGATCCAGACGATGCCGGCCATGAGCAGCTCGAACCCGACGAAGAAGCCGATAGCGATGCCACTCACCGGGATGCCTGACCACAGCCACAGCCCGAGCAGGACGTTGATCACGCCGACGAACCCGACCAGGCCGCGATGCGTCGTACCGCCGCTGATCGCGGTGAAGATCCGGATGACGCCCTCGACGATCAGCACGATCGAGATGACGACGGTCAAGGTCACGACGCCCTGCAGCGGGTCGCCGATGATGTCCCACCCGACGACCGCATAGAGCACGCCGAGGATCCCCATGAGGATCCGACTGCCGGTCGTCCCATTCGTGGCGAATGCCGCGACGATCTGGGCGATGCCGCCCAGGAGCAGGAGCCACCCGACGAAGATCGTAGTGATGAGCGTCGCGTCGACCGCGTTCATGAGGGCCAGGATCCCGAGGATCACCAGCACGACCCCCAGTCCGACGAACCACTTCCATCGCCCGGCAAGTGCCGGATCGCCGGGCATCTCCATCATCGATTGCACGTGTCCACCTCCTGGCCCTGGCACGCGTTCGTGCCGCTGCGGCTACATGGTCCGACCGCGAACAATGGTGCGGGCACGCATCGGCGCGAGCGGTCCCTGGAGGCCGCGGAGCGCCGTTCAGGTCGCCGCGGCGACGGTCTCGTCGGAGTCGATCGGTGGCTTCGAGTCAGACGCAGCAGCCGCCTCGGCCACCGGCTTCCCGAGCTCGATGCCGATCGACGACAGCCAGCGGCGGATGTTCCGGTAGATCGACGGCGCGCCGAGCGGGACCTCCTCGTCGAGCACCCAGTCCGAAGGGTGGAGGATGAACGGCCGGGTCTGGAACCCGCCCAGTCCGCCGTGTGAGCCGATGAGCTCCTCGAAGGCGGCAACCTCGCCGAGCTCTGGGTCGTATTGGCTGATGAGCAACAGGTCAGGCGCATGCTCCATCGCATCCTCGCGCCGCAGGCTCAGCAGGGTGTTTGGGCCGAACGGCTCGGTCGGGTCCTCGCCCTCGACGCGGCCGTCGTCGAGATAGCGCGCACCCCTCGCACCGATCACCACGCCGCCGCGCGACGCCGAGCGGACGAGGACCATCGAGACACCGGGATGGGCCGCGATCGACGCGACCAGGTTCGGGTGCATCGCCTCGAGCTCCTCGAGCGAGAGTCGGTGATCGTTCCCGGTGAAGTAGACGAGCCCGAGGTTGCCCGAGCCGACGACGGCGATCGAGCCCTCTTCCGCGAGGACCGGCTGCTCTTCCGACTTCGCTTCGACGTCGACGAGTCCGTCGCTCGTCGTCCTGCTTCCGAGGGCCATGCGGGCGACCGATCCGCTCGCGCCGCGGGCTGCGGACACCTCGGACAGGAACGCGTTGACGAATGCGGAACCCTCGCCATGCGTGCCGAGCGACGCGACCTTGGCGCGGCCACCCATCAGCCGACGGATCAGTTCCCCGAGGCTTTCGCCGTAGCGCTGCTTGAAGGTCGCGCCAAGGCTCTGACCGTGATCTGACAGCACGATCATGCGATACGGGCGAGGCCCGTCGGACGCCGCTTTCGCGATGCTCGCGAAAGCCTCGTCGATGCCGTCGAGGGCGTCGAACGCCTCGACCCGCTCGGGACCTGAGTGATGGGCGATCTCGTCGTAGTCGGTGAAATCGGCGTAGATGACGTTCGCGCCCCGGTACATCTCCTCGATGATCAGCGACACGTTCACGTCGCGCAGCAGGACGTTGCTGGCCGCCCGCATCCCCGCGTACTTGTAGCCCCGGTGAAGCTGTGGGATCAGGCCCCGCCGGCGGGTGCGGTACCTTTCCAGCACAGTGGGATCCGAAGCTTGGAATTCACGTGACTTGAAGTCGCG